>JGI24159J19872_10012609_pt1 | contig 11022 bp, 7 predicted proteins | sample Ectturendosymbi4_FD_19872 | JGI IMG/M metagenome (IMG submission 19872)
ACACAAAATTTTGATTTATTTTAGCAAAAATCACTGCAAATGGAAATTGCTTAACCTTTTAGGTCTTTCTGATAGCTTTAATGGATAGCTGGTATGTATTTTAGTAGGTTTAGACACAAAAATCATGTTCCTACTCCACGTAGTTACTAAGTTACGGCAAAGTTTCATTATTTGCAAGTTTCGCCCCCCGGGTCAAACTTTGGGAGTTCCGATGCACCCCTAAGCATCAACCAATTGCGAAAAAATTTTAGAGATCTTATTTTTTACCAAAATGCAACACTTCAACACGAGTTAGGAGTTGTTTGAAAAAAGTCGAGGGTTCCTGATGCACCCTATTGCGCACTCAGGCTTTCGCAGAAACAGAATCAGCAAGCTTTAAGTCAGGGTAACCAAATATACGTTAAGATATAATGCATCCCATTGGGTTGAGCTTTGTTACTCATTGTAAAACTATTCCAAGCACCAGTGTTTCTGAATTTATAAGTTTGTGACCGCTTGTTCTGGTTTGTTGTTGGGGATGCGAATAAAAAGTGCAGCAACCACATATTTGCCTATTTGATGTGAGGCAAGAACTCCAACTGTACCCAAGTTTGAGGCAGTGAGACCAACAGCGACACAGCCCCGTGTTTGCCTAGCATCAATAAATCGACTCTTAAATAAACCAAAGGTTACATCCTCAGATAGTTGAGGAGAATGTTGTTTTAGAGAGAATTTTTGACAAGATAGTTGAAGAGAAGGTGCTTCAATGGGCTAAGCGTGTACGATCGTTCATAGTGTGACTGAACTGTTGAAGCAGGGTTCGGCTTGGAAGTCTGGCTAAACCGTACGAGAAACAGCAAAAACCAATGATCTGAATGAAATGAAACAGTTATTTTCCAAAGCATCCAATATGATTTCCATTAACTCATTCAACTTTTCTTCATGCGACTTTTTGGAAGCTTTTTTTCTAATTTCGTCGTATCTATTTTTTTAAGCCTCGTCAATATAATAATACCAACTGAATTTCAATCGCATTTCTCAAATAAAAAAGCATTGAAGCACCAATATTAAGATTGTTAAATAGTTGTTTATCAAAGTGTTGAACGACGTTCCCAAAAATTAGACCAGTTTAAAAATATTTGTCGGGAACTGAATCGCTTCACTTTGTCACCTATAAAAACCTGAAACCCGTAGATCATTTTTTCATTTTTGGTTGTAACACTCAACCATAAGTTGCTGCGGCGATAGAGCTTTCATCAATGTGAAGTGTGCACGATAACTTGCATTTTAACGATTCGTATGCTGCCACTTCATAAAAGAAATTTAGTGAAGGAATAAGGTGCTGTTGACGGCATTGAACTTGGGCTATAGGATTTGAGCCGAAGGAAGAAGCGATTAATGTAGAGGTCAGAACTCAAATGCAAAGAGTTGTGCTTCTTCAACGTAGTGGCAAACATTGTTATGACGTACGTCAGTGGCGTTCAATCCCGTTGTCCAACACTTCTCAAAAAGACTTAAATAGACCGCTGAAATTTTACAGAAAAGATAAAGGGGTTTCGCCGTAACTGATATGGAAGTAAATTACTTCAGATCATGACTCAATTTTACCGTGAAGTTAAAAAATAAAGTTATTTCGTTGTCTCAATGGGTCCAAATCCCAACTTTTTCCTACTTGCAGCCCCCTCCATACATTCATTTTTTCTCGCGGATCCCACCCCGAAAGTGCAGACCTGCACCAGGTTTCATAAGCAAGGAAATAAAACAGCCATGCGCCGATCAGTGTTTTCGCCACACTTTTGAAGAGAAATTGAAAGAAATTAACTCTTGAAGAGAAAACCACATCACGTTTCACTATCGTTAATCTGACCTGCCTAGCTCATTGAGTAATTCCAGTGCCTGTTGACCACGCTAACCACAGGCGCAATTCTCATCCGTCAGCAGAAGCAGCCGTTGTTTTGTTACAGACAAGCTACGCGATAGTTAAACGTGCAAAGACGAAAGTACTGTCATGGCGGTATCAAAAATCACCTCAATGTATGGAATTTAATCAACATGTTACTCGAGGAAGCTGTAGTTTGCGGTCTCCTGCTTCACCTTCTCGAACCCCAGATTGCGAGTCAGAACCGTCGCCAGAAAGTCTTCAATAGGAGGGCTTTAGGTTTGTGCAGGGGGGCTTGACATTCTAAAAATTAAGAAAGACGCTACTTATTATAGTGTTTCATATTTCAAATTTTGGGGGCTTGGAGCTTGTGTGGGGGGCTAAGCCCACCAACAGGACTGTTTCGATTCACTCTGATACTTGCAGAACCTACAGCGATGGTGAAGCAAATTATCACTGAATGTGATGAACAACTCGAAATAGTTATCTATAAAAACGAAAAAATACAGCTGGAGCTTTTTTCTTTGCGTTTTCAATATCTTTAGTTACTTTCGAAAGAGAGAGAAAAACGTTACTAGGTTTGTGACCTTGGTTTTGCTGTACTTCATTGCAAATTAGAATACACAATTAGTGAAAGAACTCTTAACAGTTAGTCTACGACCTATTTTCTATCTTGTGTCAAAACAGTGTCTGCCAAAGCTAAGATCAAGTCGTTTCAGGTCGTGCAATGCCTTATTTCAACTTGTATTTTTGTTGCTAGACTCCACAATTCATATCAAGCTATTGAAGGAGGCTTTACACAAGATGGGATGGAAGATCTTACAGGCGGAATAGTAGTCATGTTTGATCTCGGAGAGAAAACGCCCCCGGACATGTTAACCATCTTGAAACGGTAAATCTGTTGCTTTTTTTGCGAAATTAATGAAACGAATACTTAACACGCGCAAACCACGCCCCACTGCGGTGTCCAAAAAGCTTTAAGTACTTGCAGTGTTGAAGGTACTATAACAGTTTTGTGTTCGATTTGTGTTTTACACGCTGAGAACCTGCATAAATAGAATCGATAGCCTAAAATCAAGTTGCTGATAGCATCATGCTGCGAGCAAGTCGGCAAGTTCTTGCTCGGAGCGTACGGTTTCGTGTTGCCCGAAACGCACTCGTCGAAGCAAACAGCCCTTGAGTGCTTCTTCAGTTAGGCTTTTTTGTGCTTAGCGGTTACACCAGACAGGACTTAGTAATCCTACGATTGTATTGTTTAGCAAATGTACTCCGCTACCGGATTGTTGCATAAATTTAAAGTTTTATTTCACAAGACATTGTATTTTGCAAATGGTTGTTTTCAATTTTAGCCGTTTCGGAAATTCACACAACATCTATAGATTTTCCGATAATCTCTATACGTCAAAGTCAAACACTATCTGAATTAATGTGAGTAATTCTATGGGTAAGAGCTTGTTTTTGACACTTTTTGGCTGCGTTTAATTCACATTGCGGGTAAATTTGCGAAAATGTACATATTTTCAATAAAACCGATACATTTTCATTTCAGTTGCAAGCATGCTCTACTCGAAAAACGAAATAAATGCAAAGGATAAAATTGATAAAATATAAAAATGAGTTTACTATTCTGTGCGAAACATGCAAGTTGTTAAGAAATGTTTGCCTTTTTTTCAATTCGCATAACGTGCGACGAAAAGTCGAACATAACATGTGTGATGCAACAAGTTTAGTCAGAAAACTCCTTAAACATCAAGAATGAAAACACCATGCCTGTAGCTTTTATAGGTATATTGATGCTTGTGCAATGTTATGCACATGGGCTGATGAAGGCATCCGCAGGGTTTTTACACTTACTATAGAACAATGTCAAAAACATATTTGACAAATATTTTGGCAGAGTTTTCGCACAACCTAAGATGCAAGTGTGATGTAAACGATTCTCCTGATGGGCTTCATTTGACGCGCGAAATTCCTATAATTTATTTCTTGGTGATATATTACGTGGCACAGAAACGTGCAAACGGCGATAGAACTGTTGAGACTTTCAGCTCCGACAAAAATTCCTCTTCTCGTTTAAGTGCTCTGTTTCATTTCCAACGCAGTTACTTCTTTGGACCTTCCCAACTTCAGTCTGACCTGGGATTGGTCGAACAGATATGCTATGCTAAGATAAACACTGTGGAATCGTAGATGAAATATTTGCCTCCAGTTGTAAACAATTGACGCACTTGTTTTGTGATGTGCAGTCTTGCATAAAGTGTTTAAAATGTTTCTCACACTTTTCTTTGCCGTTTTCAAGAAGTTACGAAAGCTTTTTTCACACACTTGCTTCTCCAGCAGCTGATGGTCGTTTTCAGCCAAAAACAAGATATCATTTTTTGACATTTTTTTTCGTTTCAGAGCGTTGCGCAACGAAAGCTTTGTGTGCGTCGCTATATCGGGCACGAAAGAAAGCATCAACGAGCAAACTGGCTTGGTCAACGCGCACGCTTACGCTGTGCTGCAGTATGCTAGGGTAAGAAAGCTACAAATTGTCTGTGCTGTTGGCGCAAACTTTAGTCTGGTAGACGTCAGCTTCTGTGATAAATTCCATCATGCTTTTATTAACTGCCGATTTGCTTCATCAAACACAGCTCAAGCCGTTCGACGCAGCGTGTCGCAATTCAAGCTGTTTCACATGGTGAATAATGTATAAACACGGATAGTACGCACGACGGTAATTCAACCATAAATAAGAAAAGCACGCCTTTCCTCTTTTCGACAAGCAAAAAAAATCTGTCTCAGTCTCAAGACTGCACTGCTATCAATGTTCGAAATCAGCTCTAAAATGTAGATCTATAATAACCATCATTGTGCTTCGTCTGCGACCTGGGTTGTGAAGCTCACTGGCATTGGCTTACGCCTGACATGTAGGTACCTTTACGTCGATAGCTTCCAGCCGTCGGGTAAAACCAAGATATCTTGGACATGTTTTGTTCCTGTTTTTGCTTTTTTCATAACTCAAGCTACAAAAACAAATGTGTTGCTTGTCCTTCGCTGGGAACGTGTGTTTGGTACAGTGCTATTCGCAAAATATTTTCTCTTTTTTGCGAAAAGATTAAAGTCGATAAATAGTGTTTGGATCCTGAAATCAGCGCCTAATTAGCACAATCTTTCAAAATTGTTGCTACTGACGAGATATACGGCCGATCTTTTTTTAGAAGAGTTTCGTTTGACATGCCTCCGTGAGTAAACGCGAGAATGGTCTTTTCACAATATTTAATTAAAGCTTAATTTTTTTGCCCTTTCGCTCTCTTGCTCTCACACAAATCAATAGGATTGCTCGCATTTTAATTTATTGCGTATTGCTAAACATTACGTGAATTTCACGTTGCGCAGATACCGTACAGAGGATCGTATGCTGATATACTGAAGGTGCGCAACCCATGGGGGAACAGCACTGAATGGACTGGAGATTGGAGCGACGAGTAAGTGTTTGCCTTGCTCAGCAGCGGCTGGAAAGCATTTTCGCTTCACCTTCGTGAGCAAATAAGAAAAACATTTTTGCGTTCCAGTGTATCGTGTGGATGACATGTCATGTCTATCCTTCCTCTGCTACATAAGGAAGTTTTTATTTGTAGAGTGAATATAAAGTCGCGAAGCGGTGAAAACGTCATGTTTTTAAATTTCTGCAACAAATAGATCAAAAAACTTCGCAATCACATTCGCGTTTGATCGGCGTCGCGCAGCACCTCCGCGTATGAAAACAGCCTCACAGCAGTCAAAAATCCGGATAGCGAACAAAATCTTGGTGTCACTGGCTGGCGCAGACTGAAGCTGTTGGTGTTTTTTATTATTGTTGTTGTTGTTTGACAACTTTCAATCAAAATTGTGTTACAGCGGGGTCCTGAAAAGCAAGTAAGCCATTTTGTGTTAACCGCAAACTTAATCAAAACTGTTTACGACTATCGTCCCACCCACGACCTACTGTACTAAAGCGCATTCACAAAATCTAAGTAACTAGTCTCCACAAAGGTGATAAACAAGCGAATCAATCGGAAATTTTTTTAAATATGAAATTTGTCTCATTTCAAACGCAGTTATTGCGCTTGCATGAGGATGCGCCGTTTTGCGTGAAATCGATTTCCTATTTCAAAGTTTGCCGATAGATTCACTTGTTCATCAGCATTGTGTTGACTAGTTACTTGAATACATGCGCAAGTTTGAATCATCGCAAAAACAAGAAAGCAAAGCCCTGCCGGCTGATTCCTCAAAAGCTTGCAGCAAACCTAGAGCTTTGTCAAAAAATCAAACTTGCTTTTGCGCAGCTCGTACACCTGGCACTACGTGAGCGATGAAATCAAACGAGATCTTTACGCCAACCGTAACAACGGCGAGTGGTGGATGTCATACGATGACGTTGTGCGGCAGTTTTCTGACGTCACAATCTGTTCTGTTGGACCAGACTTCGACAGTGACGGAGCACCCACCGGCGACAAGTAATGAATTCGTATCCTGCAATTTTTCGATAAAAGCCATAAACGATCAGCATACCAGTGATACTTCTGTTACACGTGCTACGTCACCTTGCTGGTACTGGTTCGAGCTGTGGTGGGTTATTTTAGATTCCCAGCTACATACACGTTGCAACAATCAACACACGGACATGTGGAAAGATTATTGAGAAACCTGGTTGCAATACATTGTTTCGTGATATAATTTGACAAGCAGGAAACTTTCCTGCGAGTGTAGAGACGAACACTTACAACCGTTTCATTTCTTCTTTTTTCTACAGGTGGTTTTTGTCGACCATAAAAGGAGAGTGGGTCGTGGGTACGAGCGCTGGAGGAAGCAGAAATGACATTTATTCTTACGCCACTAATCCTCAGTATTTTATGGAGCTTAGGGAGCCGGGTATGTTGTCAAACGTCTGCGTCAAGTTTGCAACATTTCTTTGCTTGCTGCTTTTATTCACTGCCGCAACACGCAAAGGCACTTTTCAGTTTGATCTTAACCAATTGTCGATAGTCTGCAAATAGACGCCTCTTTTGAAATACGAAATACAACTTTTACGAGTTCTCGGCTTCGTGCTATGAACCAAGTGAAACGTTTTGGTTTTGTTCCCGCTACTAACCAGGTTATGCATGTGGTTGGCAAATGGAAATCCGACCTGTTCTTTCAGAGATCTGTGGGTATCTTCGTTGATATCATTGCTGGCGACAGTAATCAGATAATCAGATTTCCATTACCTGAGTCTACACGTGGTGTCACAACTACTTTGGTCACAATATCTCGAATGTGCTTGCACTGACCAAATATGCGATCATCAATCCTACTGACCATTAGATCGCCTGTTAGATGAATGCATCTGCCTGCGTGGAGTCAGTCTTCAACCTTCCAACAGTTGTAACACCCACCTATAATATAGTGCAGTGAAGGGGATGCATGCTGCATTTTGTCATCAAACATGTTTGTTTCAGACAACTTCAATCCTGCCGAAGATAATCCCAACGAGGAAGGCAAATGCTCAGTTATTGTTGGTTTGATGCAAGAGTACCGAAGAGTGGGAAGATCCTCTGGAATGGAAAACCTCTATTTGGCGTTCAATGTCTTTAAGGTAAATGTAGTACAGCGTAATTTATTACTCTTCTCCACTTTTCTATCAACGCCTTAATATCGCATGTAATGTTTTGTGTGGAGTCGTGTGAGCTCAAATGCAAATACACTTGCCTTGAAGAAAAGTCATTATTATGTACTTAGAGAGATTGCACAAAATTTCATTGTGATAAAGTCATTAGAATGGATATTTTCGTTACATGCAACATTTTCAAACGCGACCAACCGTGTTGTGCCCACTCATGCGTTCAGAAAATAACACCCAGAAATTGAACGCCAATCTATTTAAGGTTCGTGAAAAACCAAGAAGCAAACTGGACGGGCGATTTTTCAGCCGAAATCGCGAAGTGATTTCCAGTGGCACATACATCAACCAGCGAGAAGTAACTTCCTCTGCACTGCTCTCGCCTGGATACTACGTCATTGTGCCTTCGGCTTTCTACGCAGACAAAAGTGGAAGTTTTCTGGTTCGGATTTACACCGAAAAGCGAATTGATCTGTACGAACTAATATGAATTTTTTTAACTTTGGTCGTCTATCATTTTCACTGTTTTTTAACATCCCGAAAACAATGAGCAGGGCACAAGTTTCCAATGCTGTAGCGAAACTGCTTGTCAACCAAAGTCCTCAAATTAGTTCAAGCAGCTTTGCTTAAACTGGGAACTGAGGAGCAGTGTGTCGAGCTCGTGCTGCGTGCAAATTGCTATAATTTGTTCTGCCTTTCGCTTGAGAAAGAGGTCATAATTGAGGTAGATTTGAACCGACTGAAAGTTTTGCCCTTCTCAGTCTCGTTCAAAATACCTTTGTTTTCAGCTCGAAAAAGAACAACTAAGTATGCTTCACCGTTCCCCAACGTTTTTCCAAATTTTTGTATATTTTTTTGTGTGCATTTTTAGTGCAGGCGTTGAAAGTGTGTCAAGTAGATGAACAACGCATGTTCCAGTGTTTTCCAGCCTATTCCGCCATGACTTCATCGCAGATAAAACCTCAGCTTGAAGTTAAATGTTTGATTTGTAAAGTTTTGACCTTGTTCTCTTCGCATCATCAGTTCCTGCTTTGTCGTTTCATTACCGTTCTTATGAAATCCTGTTGACGTCCTTGGAAGTTGACCCACTCAGTGTTCGCAGCTTTCCTCACTTCTTGAGAACTAAACCTGAACCTGTATTTTCGATAAGGTTGGCGTAGACTTGAAGTTAATCATTAATCACACGAATCATTTCGTTGGCAATAAAGAGATGCGCGCTTTGCCGACGCAGCTCCCAGTCTCAACAATCTGGTCTGGTGTCACTGCTTAAAGTATCTCCACGTTCGTTTTGCATCTGTGAACATCTGTTGGTGATTGCAATGGTACTTGCGCAACTAGGCTACCGAAATATTTGTCTTAATGTATTTTCTTTCAGTTCAGAGTGAACGTGAAGCTGCACTGTGCACCTGCTGCTCAGATATTAATTTTTAATTTGTTTTTTATGATAAAAGTGTTGTTGGCCGTATGTTACAGCGTCTGTTGCTTTTCGATGGCTTGTGTTTTCAACTGCATCTGGGTTGATATCAGCCGATGTGTTGCTTTCTGGAGTCAGTCCCCGCGACTTCTTTCCAAACGAAGCCATTATCTTCAGTGGCGTATTCAGCCCAAAAATTTGGGGGGTGGCCAAAATTTTTAATTTCAGGCGAATAACGCTATCTTGTTAGGAAAGTGTCTCTCAAAGCACAAAATGACCATATGTCATCAAAATTTGGGGGGCATGCCCCTTTGGCCCCCCCCTGGCTACGCCTATGATTATCTTTACTTTAAAAAGTGATGGCATTTCGTAGTGCTGCTTGCGTGAAACAGGCTGACGTAAGTACCAACCAGTCAAGGCAAACGTGCATGCAAAACTATGTCTACAGCTGTCACTAATTTAAATGCAGACTCTGCGTGTATTTTTTACGAGACTGAAAATAAAGTGCGTGATGCAGTGACGTTGTGATTTCACAACTTGCTTTGACGGCACGGGCTGCTTGTGGTTGATTTCAAACAGCTGTGTTTCTCAAACGTGTTCCACTGTCGCAAATGTGTGTTTGTGCATTGGCCAATGTGTTGTTGCAATCCAACTCCTGGGTTTATTCTTTCACTGGAATTTCCTTCTCGTGTTTGCAAACATGTTATTGGTAGTTTGTTCGATTCGTTACGGTAACATTTCTTTGGCGTGCGGAAAATAATGCAATCTGCTAAAAATAGGACATAGATTGCCAATCAGTCATATTGACCGGGCAGTTTTGAATTTTCTTGACTCGCTTATCTTACATTCGTATCAGCTGCATTTTTGCTCGATCGTATAGAAGTTGTTATTCTTCAGTTAGGTGGCGCTTGTCAACCACACACGTCTGGCGTATGTTGCTTGCGTAATGAACTCCCTTTCGAGAGCGAAGATTTTGCCATCTGTTGTTGCGAAGTGCCGCATAACGCGTGCTATCGTGGTCACATTTAGGAAACTCAAAGAAAAAATGTAATTTCGAGGAATGTTTGCTGCGAAGAGACTGCAGAAGTAGTTTGTGCAATTCTTCAACTGAATGATTTAGTAGTGTGTTTCATATAAGTTTTCAAATTTTATACAAGTTTTCAAATCTTGATTGCAAGGGATGCTGCGGTAACGTCTACCTCGATAATACCAATAACAGCGTTTGGATCCATGCGATGAGTAGTAGTCTACATCAGCTCGCTCATCCATCCTCTGCATTCCGTACTAGCGACAGCGAATCCGGGCACTGTAGATGCTTCAACTATAACTAAATGATTTAATTGCTGTTGGTGGATTACATCTTTTGCAAAACTCGTTTATTTTGAGATATGGAAAAAAATTCGCTGCTTGTAAAGTACTATTCTCTGTGCATTCAAAGTCTTGTGTCACCGCGAATAAGGGCCACCAGACCCTTTCACATTATTCTACTACAAAGCTTCACCTGTATCTCATTCTCGGCTGAACGGTTGTGTGAAATGTACTTTTGTTGCCTTTAATTTAAACTGATGTGGTGTTTGTTTTAATTGTTCTGCTGCATGTTTATTATTGTTGTGTGTCCACTGCCTGAAATCATGAAACACAGTCAAGCATTTGTTATAAATTACAGTAGTGCTGTCTATCTGACCGATGTACGCTTGACTCCAGCTTCGCCTTCTTCATGGTTTGAGCGAGTGCTTGTCAACTGAACTACTTAGCAGCCTTTCGATTGTCTCGTCATGCAGAACCATCAGGCCATGCACTCCATGAGGAGGTCGAAAGATTGGTCATTGAAGGACAACATGGTCAACGGTTTGCTCCTGTGCGCCAGACCCACCCCACAAGCCGAAGAAGGGGCCATACCCCATTTGTACAAGCAGGAGCGGAAACGTCCGACACCGGTGCGGAGACGGTTAAGTCGGTCCCATGCTGTTACTGGCAGGGCCATTCCAGGAGGGTCGGTGCCGTCTGTCGGGGATGACAGTATGGAGTCTCGCAGTGCTCTCCAACAACTCCGCATACCATCGGTGACTTGCCCGGAGCGCCGCATTTCTGTTGTCGTCAGATGAACTGATGAGTTGTGCGGGGGGGGGG
>JGI24159J19872_10012611_pt1 | contig 11020 bp, 8 predicted proteins | sample Ectturendosymbi4_FD_19872 | JGI IMG/M metagenome (IMG submission 19872)
ATGTCATATTTTGGGCTTTCGTTATGAACTGTGAAAATTAGGAGGTGAACCGAATAAAATTCCATAGATTCCCAAGTTTTTATCGACATAAACAGCAAAGTGAACGGAATTTTTGGTGGAAAATCAGTACGGCCTGCCATACCTTGCAGAGTTCGTTTTTGGCTGGCGACTAGGGAAAGGTTGCCGACACTTGTAATAGAAGCACAGGTGGCAACTCTTAAAAAAATTCAGTAGTTTTGCAAAAAATTCGATCATAGCTCTTATCTTGTTGATTTTGTTCCAGGAAAAATTTTGCAAATTTGTGAGAGGATCAAAAGACTCTTCCGAGAGTAAGGGAGTTTTGTTTGTGGTTAAGACACTCCAGGGCTAATTATGAGCGCACTATCTGCATCATGGTTGATTGGTTGTGTGACGTCACTAGTGATTGTTGAACTTTGGGGCGACAATTGCTCAGTGGTAGAGTGTCCCCTCCTCTCAATCAGAAGGTTGGGCGTTCAAACTATGGCCACTGAGTGAATCGCCGTAGCGTTACTTGGTCAAAGAATGTTCACCCCAATCGCCCCTGCAAGGAGCAATGCCACTNACTGCCGTCACCAAAATCAAATTTAAAAAAGAGCTTTTGGCGGGAATGCAAAAGTNCACCAACCATTGCTGTGATTTTGTTTCATATCTTTGGCAGTGCCACTAGGCTCAAAAGATTTTGTAATTTGCGTTTAACAAGACGATCTTGTCATTTAATGACCTGTTCATTTCTGTTTCTAAGACTTTGTTATCGTTGGAATCTGGGTGCCAACCCCTTGTCCGAGTTAAATGTATTTGGACGTTTTACCGCGCACAAGGCCATTAAGACCATTCCTTACTGCACACAGGCAGTTCATTATTCTGCCACAGAGATATTTGCATCGGAATAAGCTTGTCTTGCCGACAAGGCCAGACACTTAGCAGTTAGCATACTTTGGAAGTGACTCACATACTTTAGAAGTGACTCACAGGTATTGTTTGAAAGCACCTGTTCGTCCGATTGTTTTTGAGCTGGTTTAATCAATTCACGGCAGCAGTATAAGCCTGGAATCAAGTATAATTATTATTGTAAATTGTGACATGTCTACTTTTGTAATGGAAACCAAAGCCCACAGTTTAAATTGTTAAATTTTTAAACGTTGTTGTGAAGTGTGAACAAGCAGTAAACACATTTGCGTATTTTACGTTTATCCTTCTCATCCAAGAAATTATTTTCCTGGCTGGTCGAAATCATTAAAAGGTCATAACTCGTAATAAACACAGATAGTGTTGCTAAGCACAGATCAAATGTAATTGCAAGCACAGATAGTGGGTTGTTCTAAGCACATATAATGTGTTGCTAATGTTGCTGAGCACAGTGTTATTATGCACAGATTATGTGTTGTTGCAAGCACAGATGATGTGTAGTTAAGCGCAGGTAATCTTCTGTTGATCATCTATACCCTGGGGGGAACGTGAAAGCTTCACAATGGGACGTGAAAGGTTCGCAAATGGTGCGCGATTGTAGCAGCGGCATATATTGTTTGAAAGTATTAAGGGCATTGTTCTTATCATTCGTATCATTTCACTATAAACGTCATAATCAAAACAAAAGGAACACGGCACAAACTGGAGTAGGAAGCCGATTTGCGATGTGTATTGTCTTCAACAAAGCGTCGAATTTAACTACAAGTCTCCAAAAAACAGTTCCATTCTTCCCATTAAGCAAAATAACGGCAGAAAAACTGTTAGGTTATTTTGTTTGGTTTTGAGCTTATGTGAGGCGCGAGTATCAATGACTAATACCAAAGACTGAAAAAAGTTTAAGAACCTCTGGTTTATACATGTTTTTGTTTCTGCTTCAGAAAAACTTCTCGGCAGGAATAAATAGTGAAGTGCACTACAAGCCACGGATTCCTGCGGCAAGAGGACGCTCCACAGTACTAAGAGGTAGAGGCAGAGGTCGCGGTGAAGGGTATTCCCGTAGTCTCAGTCAAAATGATGACGCCATCAGTTCTTTCTCAAGACTGGGACCAAAAGATTATAGTAGAAGAGAAAGCTGGGACGAAAAAGCGATTACTAGAAACGGTATAAATTTCTTGCCAATAAACCTTTCTTCTTTAGTTTTAATCTGCAAAACTTCGTGGAATATTTTGAATTCTGGTTTCGAATCTATAATTCATAAACGGAAGTGCAAGTAAAGACAGAACCGCTGGGCAAGATTTCCAGAAAAGTTTGTTTTTATGTGACTGTCTGAACTAGCCTTTGCTTGTCTTAGTATTGTTTTCAGACGTTTAATATAACTATGGCGTTTATACCTTATTTGCTTACCCTCAGGCCTACCGGTAGTTTGACCTCAACTCAAGTCTGAGGTGTTGTGGCCTTAAATTTTGTTGCAACCTTTTTGAAATACCAGGCGCTATAAAATGGAAAATATTTCTGCCACTTGCGGCAGTGCTGCGCCAGAAAAAGTTGTAAAAACGCAAGTTTCGAGGACGTGCGGGGTATTTTGATTTGTTTGTTTTGGTCAAGGATTAGTGTCTTTAAAATGTCAGTGGATTTTCATATTAACCACCTAGTTGTGACAAAATTAAACTTAAGTTTTCACTGAATAATCTATAAATCTTGTCATCATTTGCTTATTTGATGACACGAATGAAGCACTTCAACATTTGTGTTCCGATTGGTTCGGAGCAGTAGTCACGCATCAATGACTATTTCAGTTGTATGACAGACTACTGATCACATACACAAATCAAAGTTTGCTGCTTGCTCGCCTGTGGAAAAGTTTTTGGCAGCAGCGCCACACGATGCTCACGCGCAGGAACTCTGCATTTGTTTGTGAACGTTTCCGTGTCGTGATGTTTCACCGCATCTTTCGCAGTGATATTCATGTAAAACGTTTATCATTTAGTGATTTGGTCGAGTTAAGAGTAGTCACTGTTCAACTCTCTAATGTTTAATGAGATCCGATAATTTCAATTTCTGGCTTAACTTATTCAATCTAGTGTTGCATACTATTTGTGTATAAAAATATAATGTCAAAGATGACTTATCCATGAGGAAGGTCTTGTCTATGTGGAAAGTAAATATGAAATGTGCCATAAAACTTTACGAAGGCCGAAATAAAAATTGTATAATGTATAACTCAGGAGGAGTCGAAACCTGTCAGTGTTCATGTTTCTTATGACACCAGCCCTGTTTTTTTTCGCTAATATATTTCGATCATTTGTCCCATAATTGCACCAAAACTCGCCGTAACAGAATTCACTAGTCCATATTTACGGACATTATGACCGAATTGACTTGATTTTTTTCAGTCATTTCCAAAGAAATTCAGTCTGGCCGAAAAAAACTAGCTTCGGCTGCTTGGCACGTCAGTGGACCATTTGCGTTCCACTGGCGTCAATGGACTGATCCAGAAGGGCAGGCCAGGGCGCTCAAACCCACCGTTCTCCAGATATCCCGGAGACAATACACTCGAAATAAAACACTATCTTGTTGCGAGAGTTGCCATCTTATATTGTGACGAACGGCGACGTCATACAGCCATTGTCGTTTAACTGACGCGCATTTGTTTCGTCACCGACCACGCAGGGCGCACCGGCGAGGAACCGTTCGGCCGGAAGCCCTTCCGTCGTTCTGACGCTTCCGGCGACTGGAGGAGTGACGCGATCCGGGGGAGCGGCGACGGGGTCGAGGTGGACAACCCGGATCCATCGACCGACTGGCGGCCTCCTGGCCCTGTCAGGAAGAGCAGCTGGAAAGGTACTGTCCCTGTACCCCCCTGGTGTCGTGTTGGGCGCGAGGGAGGGGCGCAAAGTGTTCTTGAAGCACGTCATATTAACAACTTACAACAATTCTTATTGGACAGTTTATCTGCCTCGCAAAGAAGTTGGTGATTTCGCAGATGGTCGTTTCCTTAAAAAATTGCACAGTATGTCTCCTTGAAAGCGACAACGCAACAACCAATCGCTATGGAATCGTATTGGATGTTTTGGGCAAACAAGTGGTTGAATTGTCAGCATAGATCCGTTGCTGACGATGAAACCAACGTTTCATATACCTTTTGTGCGCAATTCCAACTCGTGCAAGGTTTTAGTAGACAGGCAATGTTGGCTCTGCATGACTTAAGGAGCAGGCAGCTCGATTCCAGAATTTCATCCGATAGTTTGTACTTCACTGCAGGCCCCCAGCCACGGGGAGGCATGCGATGGCAGTGACCCCCAAGTTTGTTTTTTTCCCTGAAAAATTTGTTTCATACATACTAAAAAAGAAAGTTTTTCCCACTTAAAATGTATTTTGCCCCCTTCAAACCTTAAAACCTGGCTGGGGGCCTGATTCAGTGAAAAATAACTTTTATATGCAAAGAATTCGAACCTACGTTACTGAAAGCTTGTGACTGAATTAAAGTGACTTGTACGCGTCGTACCACATGCCTTACGGTGTTTGGCGCTCTCAGATGTGCTGCTTGTTAAGTTATTATCGCCATGTTTCTGAACGCACTACCAGCGAAGCGTTTAACCCACACGTTAAAATTGTTTTTCATTTGTTCAACTGCTTGTCGCTGCAGGGAGGTCAAACGTCAACAACTGGCGAGCCCCCTCAAATGGAACCGGAATGGGGGGGAAGAACCGTTCCTTTGAGAACAAGTTTGAGGTGGGCATCAAGATTTCTGTCAATAACTCGTCAACTGCTGCGAGCGGTGGACCACTCATTGTTGAGCTGCGAAACCAGTTTTAGTTTCGTGGTTTGCGTCATAAGTTGATGACCCTCGTTTGGCAGCGCTGCTATCATGTTCGGTTTATTTAGAGGCGCTACTGTCATGTTCTGCTATCATGTTCGGTTTAGTTAGAGGCGCTGCTATCATTTAGTTAGAGGCGCTGCTATCTCGGTTTAGTTCCGTTATACTTTACTCAGTGGCGTGGCGTGGGCGATTTGACTACGCGTGCAATTTTTGGTTTGCGTCCCGATGACGTCATCGTGCTCAGTTAACAGCGGCACGATCTGTTTGCAAAAGCTTCCAAGTAGTTGTGATTCAAACACGATGCTTTATCTCTCAGAAGTTCAGGTCTTGGGCACTTGCCGCTCTGGCTTTGCGATCGCAACACATGCACCAGTTTTTTTTGACATGGCAATGCCATGAAGTTCACTTTGACTTAAAAAAGATCCTTATCATGTCATTCACTGTGACAGTCACATGTTCAAGCAGAAGATTAATAACCACATTTTTTTAACTCCAGTTCTGGAGGTTTGGTGAATCACTCACCAGGTCTTACGTATATTGTGACTAAATCTATGTGCACTATGGCACTAACACCACCACGCTGAAACAGCCAACATCTAAGTAACCACATTTCTAGAACAGAAAGTTGCCAACAAGTAATAACCACAGTGCTTGTCAAGGCTAGCTACACGGAATAAATGGAAATGAATATTTTCTATATAAAAACTCTTACGAGAACTAACCTAAATTGTAAAAAAGCTTTGACAACCAAGATTTGCGAGAAGTTTTTGTTTTTTATTTTTCTTTGTGTTTATGATTTAAAGCTTCATTTAAAGCTTTGAAGTGATTAAGTTTTATTCACTGAACGCAAGGCATTCACTGACGCTACACCCAACCCTGACTGTACTCGGTCTCTGCACTCCTCCTTTCGGAGCGTCACGGGTGATATGCGGCGCCCATCTTCGCTTGCGCCGCAGATCACACGGTTGCTTTCGCAATTGGTGGCGAGTTTATGACAAAACATATGAAAAGCGGCTACTTTGGGGAATCGATGGCAACATTGCGCGTGAACCGTGCCCTTGCAACCTCCCATCAACGCCGAACATGAGGCAGGGCAGGCCGCAAGTATCGTTTTTGAAGTCTGGGTATGACCCGACCGGGAATCGAACTCAACCTACGAGCTTTGGTAGCGCATCTTCAGCCAAATGTACCATGTAGCTGCTATCATATGTTTGTTTAAGTTTTATAATGCAGTTGTTTTAGACCAATTTTCTTAAAGAGCAGAACAAAAATCTGCTTCAACTCTGTGTGACTTACCCGCCTTTCCTACGAATAAGTCCTGCTGTGTTAAACCCAAGCTTGGTGGTGTAAAGTAAACCCAAGCTTGGTGGTGTAAAGTCTGCAAAACTATGTCCTTATTAATCCAGGAAGAACCTGCCCGGATACCGGAATGGGCGGAGGGAACGGACGAATCCGAGGTCGGAGTTTTCGATTCATCAGGAGCTTTTAAATCGGTACTATGTTTTTTATATGTGTAACTGCTTCTTTTTGGGAGTTTGTTCATATATATTTTTGTGAGTTCTGCAAAGATAGCACGCCTGTTTTTATTCATCCTGTTGTTACTTTAACAGTTACAACAATCATGACTTTTTTGGGTATTTTAAGGTAGAAGAGAGTGTATATTTTGTAACATCCAGGGTTTGTGTGTGGTCGAAAATGTAAATTTCATCACTGCTTTTGTTATTAGTGAAGTCAAGTTAGCATTGCTTCATATGTTCTATGAACACAGCAGTTCAGATGTGGTGGTCATAAACTTGGTGTTGAGCTTCGAGGAACCTTCTTGTGATGCTGTGCTTTCAGAACTCTGCGATGATTCTGACCGCACGCACGCACGCATGGACAGTCGCGTGACAATGCACCACAAGGGCGTAGCAGCTAAGTCTGCTGGCGAAGTGTTTCACTAGGAAATCTGTTTCGTGCGAAAGCTTGTAGATGAAATGATGGACAGTCCGTGGGCTTTCTCAATCTTGCTTTAGTCTTTACATCATTTCGCCGATATGCTTTTGCTTAGATTTCCTAGTGAAACACTTGGCGAATCAGAGTTTGGAGCTGTTTTGACCTTGTGCTACACTGTCCCTTAAAAGTGATGATCATACTATTGAAAAAAATGCAGTCTTTTGTCATAATATTGAAAACAATACGGCATTGTTTTGTCATAGTATTGGAATCAATGCGTTATTGTTTCGTCATACAGAAGGAAACCAATGCACCCCGTGCACAGGACAAGGAGACATCGGCGGAGCCTGTGAAGGAGTCTGTGTTTGAATCAAAGTCAGCGTCACAGGAGGAGGATGAGGTCACTGCGAAGGAATCGGCTGCTGAGGCCGTCCAATCAGAAGGTTAGATACGCGTCAGTGCGTTCCATTGTCCCGTTCACGGCACAGTGATCAGGCCGTGCAATTGTCAACGAAGTTGTTAACGCTTTTGTCGATTGTTCGCTGCAATTGTTCCTACTGGCAACGTCACAATTCGCGGGCGTGTCGTCATAATTGATCCGTCGCATGTCAGTGCCGTTCACACTCGTCTGTGACGTCGCGTGGGGATTCACCGGCACTGCAACCACAATCAGTCCATGTTGTGGCGAGTGTCTGTGGCCGTTGTTCTGCGGCGACCAGGGTCTTCAACAAGTCCTGGCTGTTCCAGGACTNGACATAAGTAGCGTTGACGAAANGTACATTTTTCATTTTGAACGCTCGATGCTTCATGTGGATATTGCTCTCAATGGTTTCATTTGCATTATTTGGTCAACTTACCGCAGAAATATGTTCCAGTACCCGCACTTCGAAATGCGTCAGCATTTTTTCAGCTGACTCATCATCGTTCGCGCCAGTATGTTGGTAATGTGGAAAGCTGCTGTTACTGGTGGACCGCCTCCCGTGCGCAGTCGATGGCCATTCATTTAGTTTCAGTTGTTACTTTTATTTACTTTTTCAAACGGACCGAAAACAGAGTCAGTCCACGGCGAACATAGCAACGTTCGCAGCGAACCTAGCAACGACACGAATGCGTCAGAAGATGCCGCAAGTTTTATTTTCGATAATATGCCTTGTGGGAGGGAATCATTGGTCAACTTTATTTGCCAGAGCAAGCCTCGTCGAAGAGGGAGGAGGAAGCAGGTAACGACGACCTTCGCCACATCGAACAGGTGCGGAACAGTGCATGGTTGGGGGGGGTCGTGGCGTGTATTGGTTGGATGTTCTGATCTCTTGAAACACTTGCGTGTGCTTCGTGGTCATGGGGCTGACGCTTCCGACCGAGCGGCCCTGAGATCTTCGGCAACGCTGTTCAGGGATGGTTTGCAAATGCAAGTAGAATCGTTAGCCGGGCCGCCATGTTCCTGACCGAGTTCATCGGTTTTGTATTTTGTTTGCATTAAAAGTTGAAACATGAGGTTTGTTTTCATTTTTGATCAAAGACTTAGTCCGACATTCGACAAAAGCAGTTTACAAACTTCTGTACCTCATGTAGCGGGAAAGTATGATAGGCGAGGGATTCGTACTTGTTGTCCGATAAACTGCGCTGCTTGAGAGTCGAACCCACGAGGTTTGGATGCTCTAATGAAGCAATCGATGTTGGAAGATTTATATAGTTTACGATGGAAGATAACTTGTTCAGTTGCACCTTTGATGTAAATCTGTTCAGTTAAACAGCCAAGTAAGTCTCTTGTCTAACCACGGCCTGAGTACAAAGATAGCTGTGGTTGCTTGTACAGGCTGCTCTGCAGTTGGTTGATTCGCTTTCCGAGGGTGAGGATTGGAATGATAGCGGTGGAAACAGGGGTGCTACTGAAGAAGTGGGCCGACAGGAAGTTAACAAGCTGCCTGCCGATGATCTTGCTGATGGTTGGTTCTACAAAGACCCGCAGGGTGAAATACAAGGTAACTTAATGGATTTCAATTATTTTTTGCTTGTATTTGAAGTTAATGTCAACAAACATCAAAAGCTACCATCGTGTCCTGTCACACCTTCATTCAACAGATAGGGTTGGTGCTTTGCAATGTGTTAGGCGTCTTACGTTGGGGGTGTTGCGATGTATTTGGGTCTTGTTGTGGGGTTAGGGCACTGTGCTTTGATGTTGGGGTCTTGCATTCATTTGTTGGCATGAAGGTAACGAGCTGTGGCAGGAACGTTTCAAATCTTGCCCCGTTTCTAAAATTGTAAAGAAAGATCCGCCATTACCTGCCCAGCGTTATACTCCATGTTTTCAGTGTTTTGTGCGAACATTTCAAAGTTACAAAAAAACTTTTGATTAAAAAGAAAGTAACATTTTATTTCATTCTGTCCCAGGTCCATTCACATCGCAGGAGATGAGGGAGTGGTTCATGGCAGGGTACTTCACCCGTGACCTCATGATCAGAGGGGCACGCGACCACCGCTTCTTACCCCTCGGCGAAGTGATGAAGACGACACAGGGGGACCTGTTTGGCCTTGGTTCTTACCTGAAGGTAGCTCTGCCGTTCACTGTTTATGACTTGTCTCACCGGATAGTGACGCAATATCCGGTCAGCAAAGTTCGCGCACATTTGGTGCGATGCGTCTGGAGATTGTTGTGTTTAAAATATTTTCAAATATTAACCTGAAAAGCAGCGGATCCCAGTTTTTTCTGAACGTCACCGAAATTTGAGTTTGGTGAACACCTCGCAACCCAAGCCTCAAACAGTACGTGTCAACAAAAAAATGATTGGATGATTTGTGGCCCAGTAAGTTGCTAAGTTCCTTTTTAATGTCAGCAATGTACTGTTATCTCAAATACCTGTGCTACAGACAGACAAGCAGTGGAAACGTTGAAAATCTACAAATCCGGTTTGGATCGCTTCGGCACGACCCCTTTTTTGACCCTTGTTTAGGCCTCGGCCCATGCACTGACGACCGCTACTGAAAAGGATGATTTTATTCAACAGCCAAGGATAGCACCGACGTCATACGTTAAAAACATTCATTCGAACGAAGTCGGCTTCCTTTCAATGGATATGCAACAACAACAACAACAACAGCGAGGGTGGATGATGGGGTCTCAGCACACATTGTTGTAAGTTTGAATGTTATGCAAATCCGTCACTTGCCAAGAAATGCGATGAACTGTCGATCGAATGTGGTTTTGTTCAATAATTTCATGTTTTGTTTTGTCTCAAAGCGTATTTTCGCTATAAACAGTAACTGCCACAACGCCCATTATGACGCGCTGCTCCCGCAAATTCACCCCGATCCAATTCAACTGCCTGTGACGTCATCGGTACAACCGGACCCCCCAGCGTCGCTAACAAGTCCCCCCCAACCAGCGCAGATTCCACAGCCTGTGAACGAAGCTCCCATATCGAGGTAAAGAAGCAATTTGCTTGTCTGAGATAACTGCATCTGTCTTGTCGGTTTGTTTATGAGGCATCCCTGAGTATGAGCTGTTTACTTTCGATCGGTCGCCAAGCAACGCGAGACAATGGGCAATGTTCTGCTGCAGAACGACAATGCGATGCCGCTTCAAACGTTTCCCGGGTTACGGGTTAAAGGCCAAACAGATTTTTTTATGTGTCAAAATAAAGCTCATGGCCGGAAACGTGGGAGTGAGTGCTTCTTCTCTTCGGATTGAATCTCACACTTTCTGTGACACTCGTTTACTGCTAGATATGTGAAAAAAAGATTTTGAAAATGATCACGCAATAATTTTCACGTACGACAACAAGATAAAAAAAAAACAATCTCCACTCCCCGCGTGAGCATTATTTGTTTACCATGGACCCTCGAGCTGCCTTTGTTGTCGATTGTTGGCTCTCATCGTTCGGGAGGTGGTGAATAAATGCTCAGCGCAAAACTGTGCAAGGCTCGTTATGAATTAAATTGTCGATAGTGCAATGCTCTTATTCCGTGGCTTCATTCGCAGGGTCTTTCCGCTGATGTTGCCTTTGTGTCCAGCATCCCATCAAAACCCTAGGAGTACTCAAAATACTGCTTGTATTTGTGATCTCATAAAATACGTTCTCGCACTTTCCCTTGACGTCATTGGCCCGCTTGTGTTTTTGTTTCATTGACGTTTGTTGATCGCCGTTTACGTAACAATGGCTACCCTTTCTCGCAGCCACGTAGGCCATCCGACGACAGTGTCAGCGTCTGCCTGGGCCGTCCCATTACAGTCCCACCACCCCCACCACCAAGCGACACGGCTTCCGGTTCAACACAGCCTTTCGACTCCACTCCCACTCCAACCGCAAGTACCCCCTGACAACACCGCACCCTCATCGC
>JGI24159J19872_10012612_pt1 | contig 11019 bp, 7 predicted proteins | sample Ectturendosymbi4_FD_19872 | JGI IMG/M metagenome (IMG submission 19872)
ACAAAATAAACATAAACACAAAATTCATTACTTAAGGACTTACAGGAACGACATTACTATTTATAGTAGTATTAGAAGATGTACATATCTGATAAACTCCATAAATTATTGTTGAACCAAAGGCCATTAAAGTGTTCACGGTACTTGAAAGTATAAGTGTAAAAATTCCCGTGTTCCTTTCAGATTCTTGTTCATCTAGTTCGTTTACTTTTTCCCAATCAATCTCGGGTAGAATAGTAGTAGAAACTGTAGTGGTTATAACTCCTGTTGCAGTAGTCAATGTTCGTTCATTGGTAGTAGTTGAAGTGCTCTGTGTTGTGGTTAACTCCTCAGTAGTGGTAGTAGGATCAACAATCCTAAACTTAGGAAAACTGATGATTTTTCCATTACGAAACTGATGTTGATAGATGATATCTTGATGCAAATCAGTGATGGTATCCAAAGTCGATAGGGATTGCTGAATGGTTTTTAGGATATAGTAACGTTCCAAGTTACTTCTTAATGTCTGAACATGGCGTTTTATGATATTTCTTATCCATCGCTGATTTCTTTCAGCCATACTAGCTTTGTTGCTTNTTGTTGACATTGTTTGAAACATACGCGGGNGATCCGTTTCTTCCTNAAATACTTCAAATTGATCCATTAAACGTAAAAGTAATGACTCATAATGTCGTACTTGCATCTGATAATAGTCATAATTCTTTACCATTTCCACAGTGAAATTATTCTGCTGGTCAAACTGCAACAATATCTGCTGTATTTGATTTTGAAGATTGGAAAAATTGAACTGTCTCGGCACATGGACAGTATTCCCATTAGTTGAATGCATAGAATTCAGAGAGAACCATGTAATGTTAAAAAGGTCAGAAAATTGACCTGTCTGAACCAATTTCTTATAATATCGAAATATATCATGTCGAGGTTCTAACTTTTGGAAACATGCTTTGCAAAATGGTTCGTATTGTAGCTGATCTTCCCAATTCGTAATGTCCGTAGATGATTGTAACAACACTTTTTGTAATCTGCCCAAAGTGGGTGTGCAGTAAGTATGGTTTTCCTGATCTGAACACTGTGTTGTTCTGGTATGAGTTTGCCAACATTGAGTAGCAGTCCTTGGTTCTAAAGTAACAGTACTTTCCAAGTTATGCCCTACTGATGTTCTGTCTGTCCACTGGTTATTTTCACAGTGTGTGTGTAAATGCCAATACGAGAATATATAATTTTTCGGTCGTAGGGAAGGTGGCATAAAATAGTATTTGTTGTAAGTTATCATGGTCCTTTCTTTATCAAGTGTCCACCAAACCGTGGTCTCTCGTTTTCGTAACTGACCATGCCTAAGGTGTATCACTATCCAATTATGTGGTCTGCATGGCGTGCTCCAATACAATTGAAAATATAATCGATCATGATAATGATTTTCATTCTGTATATCTGGTCTTATATCTTGAAGACGTCCCGCTGGAATTCGAATTTGAACTTCTGAATCTGATGTGGTGATAATTTGTAGTTTCTTTCGAAAGTTACATTCTTCTAGACTAGATGCATTTACATCACTACCAATGTTATGGTTTATTTCTATAGATCGAATGATGGGCATATCTTTTAATAATATGTAACACGGATCAGCCTCTTGTTTGGGATAGGCTCGGTCGTCAAAGAATAGCTTCCATGAAATCCATTGGTATTTCTCAAAGAAAGGGGCTAAAATATAAGGAAATAACATAAGCATGTGTATAGAATGATAACGATCCACGACTTGGGTCTCTGGTCTAGCTGGGTCTATATGCGAAATATGATATACTTTACGTGGCCAAACTAAATTTATCATTTCGTAACCTTGAATACTTTGTTGTTGTTTTTGTTCCACTAGTGTCGACCAGTTATCTGGGCGCCATATTTGGCTTTTGACAAAGCTACACCCACATGCTGGATCGATGTAGAAGTGTGTTACTTGTAAATGTTTTGCAGATACTCTTTCATGGTGGTGGTTTTGTTCCACTAAATTTTCTCTGTATTGATGTAAATCACACGGTTCTACATCAAAGTGAGAGGTTTCATGTTCCAAAGATATCTGATCTGTCTCTGGTATTAACGCAGCTTTCTTTCCTTGATTAGAAACAAGGTTAAGCAAAGGTTCCAATTCATTGCTACAATTTCTTGTTTGATGTAAACTGTCAGACTTTGTCAATTGTATATGCAAGAGGAAATATACACATAACAATTTGAACATTGCTAAGTAATTCGAAATGTTTGCCTAAGTGTCACTGAAAATAAAATATAAAAGCGTTAGTGTATTCCTTATTCGTCTGTAAGCTTATTAAGTACAAATGTTCCGCGACACAAGAATATTGTTAAAAGTTTCAATTACTAGAGTGATGATCAAGGAAACGTATGACAGGGTTATTGTAAGAAATTCATTGTGGGCAAGAGTTGCATTTGATTCCTGTTTGCCTAGTTGTTTTTCAAGTTAATAGCAACCGTCAGAATTCTAGTATTCGAAAAGTCTAAGGTAGGATACTCCCTTTTTGTATTCTATATCTTGAGCGAAGCTTTCCGTTAATGGGAGGTGATGCAATATTGCATCATCCGGGGAATTCCACCCGTGTTGACTTTATAAGCAGGACTTTCAGAGCTGGTCGTCATTCGAAATCCTACATCGACGAGCTACATTTTAACTGTAAAATCATGTATCGATCTTCAGCACTGGATATGGAAGAAGTTCTTTGCGATGAGACCATTCTAGCTCTGAATCGTCATGGGCAGGGTTGACGGCTTGACCCTGTTTCTGCCTTACGTCAAGCAGAAGAAATTTTTAATCATAGTGGAGCTTTACTTCCACCTAACAATGCGACGTTCCGACTAGTATGGTTCCTTGAAAGAGATCGGTGGTGCTACAATGAAGTTACATCCGGTTCGAATATCCAGCTCCGGATCTGCTTCGAGATTATGTCGTCTAGGACCGTTCACTACTATTGGAGGATCTGGAACTGTCTGAGGGTCAGTTTATTGAAACTGAGCCGACTATTGTGAAATTATGGGACAGTTAGTTCTTGCTTTGTGTGTTTTTCCTTCCTAATTTTGATTTCGTATTCTTGTTCTTTGATTTCAATTAAATTTCGTTATCATTAAAATGTCGGCTTAACTTTTGTCTTCTTAAGTTAGTGAATTAGATATCCTGTTTCAAAGTATAAACTTCGTTAATGAAAGGAATATTTAAAGTGTAGAGGATTTTAAACTTCAAATCTTCTTGAAAAACTTCTAATATAATAAGAATTCCAATATTGTCAGTCTCGATGTACATTTTTATCAGAATATTGCTATTCAGCCTACGGCTGGCTGTCTAAATAGATAGAATCAAAACCACAAGGTTTCATTTTTGTTTTGTACAAGAGTATAATTTTCATGCATTTTGTATCACTGAAAATGCACATTCAAAATATAAAGGACAAGCAGAAAGAAAACTCACGATATTTGTCAAAATGTCTTCTGTTAACAGAATGTGAAAGAATCTCACCAATAGCAAGTGTGCAATTGACACTTGAAAACAAAAGGACTTTTCTATTTAAGGAACTTGAAACATAGCAATATTTAAAGAATCTTTGGTCTCAAGCTAAGTACCTCGAGTACCATCAATCACGTTTTCCAAAATATTACTGTTCCAGATATGAGTATTTTTTAATTCAGGTGGTACTGATCGTTTAAATATTACCAAAGTTCGAAATGGTGCTATCCTAATCTTCTGAGGAAACCAGATAATTCGAAACTAAGTATTTCTAGGTGGTTCTTGTATATGATTGAGTTGACACATCGCCAAAGCTTCTTGGACAGCCGAGATTGGATTCAGAACTCGACCGGTTGTCAATACCGTTGTTCCACTATACTTTTGTTCTAAGCCTTCATTAGGGAAGTGTGCAGCCATTTTTATATAAAAATTTTACTTAAGAATTTCCTGAAATACAGAAATCTTTAAGGCACTCATAATACACAGTATTCATTTTTCAAGAACAACAAAGATAAACACTTATTCATCTCGTCTCGTTCATAGTCCTTTTATCGTTTTCAGAGCAATGTTTCACCAAGACCGTTTAACAGAACATCATACGAAAATAAACAAAAGGTTGCTGGTAGCATTATATCTCTTAAAAATTTTTCACTTTGATAACATGTTTACAATATCACAGGTTATCAGGAGCTTGTCAATCTGCAGTATCGACCCTTTCCGTAACAATGAATAGTCTGTCTGGGTCGGCTAGGGTACATTAATTAATATCTCTATCATCGCATAACTGTCTTCCTGAATAGAGCTGTTGAAAAGAATTTCCCATATCACATCGACTTGCCACTGCCAATGTCTTTGATTTATTAGACTCAATAATGGTTGATATTTCTTGAAATTCCCACAAAATTTTCCAGATAGTCTATGCTTAAATGTGCAAAATAATATGGGATCTTCTTCAAAAACAGTCCAATCTAATCCTAAAATTCGTAGTTTATGTTGCAAGGTTTTAATTGGGCTTTGGCGCCAGGTATATTTCGTTGATTTGAGCATAGAGAGTGCTTGGAACACTCGTATTTCTCTTTCTCTGGCTTCATTTATATCAATGGAATGCGTCAATGTCTGTTCTCCAAGAAGTGGTTGTTCTTATTCTGTGACCATTTTAAACTGCTTCATAACAGATCGTGATGTCATTATAATACTTTTATTTTATCTAAGTTTCCTGAAACGAAATCGGTCTTTACAAAGAAAAATCCGTCACCGAAAAGTTCACTCAATATACATTTTGTTATTAAAAATTCACTCCATTGCGAAATTTTGCATCTGTTTGGTCTAACTTTATAAACCTATTATCGTAGAGATGTGTTCATCAGTTTCGGTTGTTACAGGAATATTTATAAAAATATTCTCAAAACCAAATTAACGATACTCTACAATTGATGCACACATTAATCAATATTTGCAGCCACTCATAAGTGTTTTCATCAATGGGTGTGTTTACAAGAAATTCCCAGAGTCACATAACTTGCCACTAGAAATTATGTATGCCACTGGAAATTATGTATGCCACTGGAAATTATGTATGCCACTGGAAATTATGTATGCCACTGGAAATTATGTATGGTCACATACTCAAGCAGCGGACAGTACCAGAAAAAAGAATTCTGAAATTCTTTATACAGTTTCTGCTTGAATGCTGTAAACAACATAGGGTTGTTTTCTAAAACCTCCAATCCTAAACCTTTAGCATGCAAGTAAGTCTGCAACATCTGTATAGGGCATTGNGGCCAGTTAAAACGTNTAGATTTAATTGCCTGTACTACACAATCGATCGAATCAAACAAGAAGTTGTCATCTTCTGACTCAGTCAGTATTGCATCCAGTTCAGTTTCAGTCATATCCATGTATGTCATAAGACTTTCAAACCATATCACAGAATTTGAACTTGAGGTGTCCACTTGATGGGTACAATCTATTTTCAGACTTTGCCAATAGCCCGTGTTCAGAGTGACAGTAGGGTTTCGTACAACACAATCAGCAGCGTTTATGCCTTTCGCCATCAGGCGTCCTATACAATTTTCAGTGGCTTTTACCATCATTTTATCTAGTACTGACCCAACACTTCTTGATCTTAGAACAACCTAAACAATTTAGTTATAAATTCATAACTTCAAAATGTAATATAAAAGAAACATCCAAAGCACACTTTCTACCGTTATTAACAAAGGTTGAATCCTTTTTCGGTAACTGAATAAGGGTGATAGTCCTAAAGAATAATGCAAACGCCATAAAACTAAAACATCAAATACTTCCAATGATCAATTTAAATATGCAACATTGTCTGTAATAACCTATAACGTTCTTCTCCCAATTTCATATCAAATAACACCTTCCACATAGTGTAAATTTGCCATTGATAATCCTTCTGGTTCAATGATTCCAGAAATGTGTGGAATTCACGAAACATTCCGACTTGGAATTTTCTGCTAAGTCGATGTTTAAATTTCTTAAACAAAGCAAGGCTCTCCCCAAAAATATCCAAGTTTAGACCAACAATTCCTAACTTTTCTTCAAGTACTTTTATCGGATCCTTTCCCAGGTGAACTTTGTTCTTTGTAATATTTTCAAAGCGTCACGCCTCCTATTTTCTTGTCTTAGTGTTAAGCTTCCATCCTCACCAAAAATTCTGGCACGGTGATGGCCTCTCTGATCTGTTCATATTTTAATTCCTTTCTTTGTTTGGTTTTCAACAATATCCACGTAAATTTATTTGCCAGACAAAATTTTCAGAATCAATAAGATCTAATAAGTCATGATATGGTTTGCTTAATCTTCTGTGCAGCTTTGCCCACTATATTTCAAACAGTTCAGGGTCATTTTTGGGGTATTCAGAATTTAAACCGACAGTTTGTAATCGTTCGCTCAATATTATTTCTGGATTTTGAAACCAGTTAAAACGCAAAAATCGTATTGCTTCAGAACATCCTTTATGTGCATCTGTTGACATTTTTTTACTATCTTAATCGTTACCACATGCACCTATAGCAATCTGAAAAACAAAATAGAAATTCACAAACTTACCACTAGTTTCCATAATATTATAAACCTTTCTATTCGATGTCTGATCTAGTGACTTTTATACTCCAATGGAAGTCACGTCTATTCTGTTTCTCTTTTCAGCATACAAGACTCTGTTTTGTCTAATTTTCCTATCTTCTGTGCTTAAGGACATGATAAATTTTTAAAAGGGCCTCACTCTCCCTCCATATAAAAAAGCCAAACATGATGGCTTTATATAGTTCGGTATATACGTTAAACTCATCAAATTAGATTAGAATCTCATGGATCTGTTAAAAAAGTCGAGCTAAGGTAGTAGCCTTTTAAGTTAGGCAGTACCTCACTGGTGGCACCATTTTTTATGTGGCAGTCTACTTGTAAAAGAAGAGAACCACTACACATTTAGGACAATTCCGCAAGAGCACTGGTTAGTGGAAGTGTCCATGGCACGCCCAAGTTAACAATTAAGAAACTTAGACCCGCCGGTATCGCTCGACACCGCTCAGTTTATCACAACAAAATTGTATTCACTCATGGTTTTATTAGTATAACGTTAAGCACTGCGATATGCAACACAACAGGGGTTTATATCAACAATCGTCAATTAAAGCACGTAACATAAGTTACTGCAAGCGTCAGGGGTTAACAATAGGAGTTAAATACGAATTCAATTCTTTAATGGAGGAGAGAGAGAGGCCCAATCTGTTAGCAGCATCGTAGCCACTAAATCGTAATTCTATTTTAGGTAAACTAATCTGATCACTGATAGGTCTTTTTGAACTAAACCAATTCGGTAAGGTCCGTGATCGGTTTATGCGTTAAGCCTGGAATACCCCAGATCTCAACTGATGATGAACCTAGGGATTCCGCTCTTTATATACACGTGAGGTGCGACACCACGGTCACGTGACAAATTTCGAGAAGTACACAGTGCAATAGTGACACAAGTGGTCGATCACAAATTGCGAAAATTTCGAATCAATATTTGATTATAATATTTGTATGCGTTTTCATTATCAATTATATTTTCAATTTGAAATTATTTTTCAATGTAATAGTTTCTTTACCGTTTTAAGTTAGCCTCTTGAAAGGTGACTCATAATAATGTGTGAAGTACAAATGTATCAGACAGGCACACACAACAATATTTTAGAGAGTTAATGTCTTTGGTCGTTGTTTAGTCTTCAGCTTTTTCGACTTGTCGTGAATCCATCGGAAAACTTCCAAATTGCTTTCTTCACCATAATCGAAGTCTTCCTTCGTTGTTATTTCGGGATCACAGGACGTCCTATGTTGAGGAGCCAAGACGAACTCAATATGTACGCTGACATTTTTCACTGTATTTAATATACTTTATACATTCAGGATTTTTGAACAACTTTGCGCTTGCCATGAAAATGTTCACTATATTGAATATTCTTTTTACATTCAGGATTTTTGAGCAACTTGCGCTTGCCCTGAAAACAGAGTTGCCCTGGAATTTTTCACTGTATTGAAATATTTTTTATCATTCAGGATTTTTGAGCAACTTGCGCTTGCCCCGAAATTTTTCAAACCAGGGGGGGTGGCCGCTCCCCCCGCCTCGTACGCATATGGATGGGACAGACATATGTGTCCCATGGACAATCCTGCAAAAACACCTATAGCACGCCATCAAAATGTTGCACAACACGTTTCCGTCAAGAAGCCACTCAGCGCCAAAACCGCTGACTGCCACGCTCATGCAAGAAGTTATCACCATGCACGAAAAGTTTCTTACAGTGTACCAGTGGTGTACGGATATGGGAATTTTGCAATCTGGATTTAATCCGATCTTTTTCATCAAATTCATATCCAATCCATATCCGAAAATTTAAAATTATGCACTCCGATATCCAATCCAAATCCGAAATTGCTCACTCAGTTACACATTAGGCAAGATATTTGGTATTGTCTATTTTGCCTCTTTAGGGAAAGGTTGTGGCTATTTTACCTTCTGTCAAAGAAACACGATTGGTTAAAGTGGTTGCATGGCAAGTATGATGTGCGAAGAGGCAAGGGCTGGGGTTCAGGATTAGGAGTTAGTTAATGTTTTAGGACTACAGGTTAGCCTACAGTTCATGCAACGCAGACAAGAAAATAATCCATTAAAAGCTTGCCAGCACTAATACCATGACAACACTCATCCATTGAACTAAGCGGTTACAGACATTATGGTCAACTAATCAGGTCATACGTTCTGAACTTGTCGTGTGACTATTTTTCAACCTATTTGGTTCAGCTGAGGTTCCAGCAGGGCTTTTGCCTGATGAAGCAAAATAAACACAGCCAACACATTTTGTCTTGGCTGCAACTGCTTACCACAATCAGTTTCTGATAATACTTGACAAGAAGTACACAATTCTTTTTCTGTATGGTAACAGATGATAAACATGTACACAATTCTCATAGCCTATTCTGTAATCAATGGAGATACTTACATGAAATGGTACAAAAATAGAACGATATTCAGTGATAGGCTGCAACTAGCGTGAATTTGTAAACTTGCTGAACTCCAAACAATGATTGTAGCTATTTTATGTTGATTTACAAAGTTGTGCCAAAGTTTCAAAAGCGAGCACCGATGGTGTTATGTCCACTGAAAAATTTTCTAAAAGCAGAGCAGTGAAGGTGTGCCTTAATTCCTTCAACTTCTGAAACTACTTCCAAATGAAATTGAATTTCTAGTACTGCTAGGCTGTAGCCTACTTGCATCTACCACAACATATTCAAGATGTCAATACGTTTTCGTTATGTTTATTGCCACCAGTTTCAGGTTAAGCCACTTTGAGTTAGACTATTATTACTACAGTGAGAGATAAGCTGTTGAGACAGAAAGTGGTGTACTGTATTCATTCTACGCTAATCAAAATGATAATGCATAAAACACCGCCATTTCACTATAATCTATTTATAAATATGTTTCAAAACTGAGACATCTTCCATCTGAAAAACGATGGGTTGATCATAATAAAGCAATACAATCATGCTCTTCTTCACACAATCCCTATAAACATATTGTTTGAGATGAATCCTCTGTCTGAAACTTTAGGATCCCGATCGGCAAGGAAGATTGCATTATGCCAATAGAAATTAGAAAAGTAGGTTTACACGAACGTGATTTCAGAATATGGAATTTTTCCTCACACAACTAACATTCCAGTTCCATATCAATATTTTTGATGGCCACAGTTTGTGACCCTTGGATAATCCGAATCCGCATCCGGTTGAAGGGAAAACTGCATCCAATCCAATCCGAATCCGAAAAATTCCTAAAATCCGGCCCGGATTGGAGTTCAAAATCCGGATCCTGTACACTACTGAAGTGTACCTGCCAGTCGCGCCTGACGAAGTGCTCACATATGGGAAAAACAAATTTGCCTTAAAGTACAGCAACGGCAAAGCAATGCCAAATGGTTTCAGTCACTTTTATTGCCACCGAGTGGTTCTTTCAACTCAAAAAAATTTTAAAAGTTGTTTCAACATCAACGGGCGGCTCGTAGCGGCTCGGTGAAGTCCAACCGCTAAAAATATTGTTAGTGACCCTCTCGTTCAACATCAGCGGCCCGCCCGAAATCCGGACCATCAGCGGGCTGTGCCATCTCTATTACAGTGACTGTTTATTCATGGGCACCATCTAGCGGTGACCATTTATATACATGTGGCGCCATCTACCCGCCGCCACAGCCTCATTCTGGCAGCGCCACTGGTTCATATTTAGTGATATTCACAAGCCTATGTTGGGTTTGACAGGGTTAATTATAACAACTTAATCTTCAAGACAACAAAAAATCACCATGTAGCGTAGACATTTATATTGCTCCTCTACTTTTTCCTTGGCCCCGCAGTGTCGCTCACTTTTTTAATTCAAGAATCGCCACTGACCACTGGCACCTTGCAGTTACAGCTGGTGCGCTGTTTCGGTGTTTGGCATCTTCCTGCGTTGTGTGTGTTTATCGTCAATTCTTATAATTGGTCTGTAATGCTCTATGACTAACCGTTTTGTGTTACTCGGTATCTCTTGTGACACCTAAAAGTCTACCTCAAAATATATATGACTGCTTGTTTATCGCAGTTAAAACAGCTTGATTTAACCATTGGTTTTGTAGGCGCTGTGCTTGAATGAACATCTGAGGTGTATCGTGTGTGTGCAAAATGTGCACTGCTGAAGCCCCATGCGAAGTACTTTCAGGATCGATTTGAGTTTTCATGCGCTCCTACTGCAGTATCGCAGAAACTGTATTTGTAGATATTTGCATACATTTGTCTCTATTCAACCGCACTTCGAAGCTTGGGCCATTACCAGCCCACTTCTTCCCTGGTAAGCTAGCTACAGTACTGTAGTGCTACTACTTTAGGCCTAGTACTGAGAGTACTACTCAGTCCTAAGCCAACATGGCAACAGTACACAGTAAGTAGGCTACAGTAGGTTTGGCACAAGTAGAAAA
>JGI24159J19872_10012613_pt1 | contig 11019 bp, 6 predicted proteins | sample Ectturendosymbi4_FD_19872 | JGI IMG/M metagenome (IMG submission 19872)
AAGCTTTGGATGAGTATTTTCAACTATTAAAGTATTAATAAAGTTTTGTTTTGAAATGTAGAAATCAACGGCCATCAGCTTAAAAAGACCACAATATTTAAAAATATATACAGGACAATAGCAAGAAAACGGGTGGAGAGCGAATCTGTAGTATGATCAAAAAACTGTTTTAAGACGACGGAATTTCCATACCCTTGTCCAACAGCTGGGTTATGGCAAAGTCAAGATTATTCAGTTTGAATCAAGAAAAGTCATACATAGTGCATACGTGTTACGTAAATTTTTTGCAAATAAATTCTAGTGTATTTAAGGACAGATCAATAACTTGTTAAAGTTCTTTAAACCCAAACATTTCCGAACTGCAATCGACCATAACATCCACTGACAATATACATGAAAAAATATGTTCGTTCATTCATTTTCGTACCCACTTTTCCTGGGGGAGGATCGCGTGGGCAGCAGCTCTAGACATAGTCGAAATTTTTCACGGTTTTTAGTAATCAATTACCAAACAGTTCTGCTGGCTTCTCACCACAAAACTGGATCAAGTTAGGTCGTTGATACAAGCACGCAACCTGCAGTAGTCTTAGGTCGACCTGAGGGCCGCTTTCCTGTGGGTGCAGGTTGTGTGACGAAGGGCCGCAACATGTAATAATTTGTTTGAGTTTGTTACAATTGTATTCCTAAACGTAATGCAATTATGTAAGCCAATCTGTGCAGCATTGACTTTGAGATGTTGTTTCCGACGCTCTGAACTGGTGCGAACAGTAGCGAATACTTAGTGACATGAACTTATTGTATTTGGCGAATAATGGGACCCAAATCTTTTCGACGAGCACACGCGCACTGCACGCTTGCACAACCTGAAAAATACTTGTATACCGTAACACACGTTATCTTCTAACAACGTTCGGTTCGAATAAACATCTCTCTGCAGTTACTCCGCCTTTGAATCAGCGTGCTTTTTCTTCTGGCATCAATTTGATTTTCAACTGTGAAGTGATCGGAACAGAAAGTTCTAACCGGTGACAACATTTCGCAGTGGCAACAAGGCCGCTTGCCCCTGCACTGTTTGCGTTATAGAGCTCATTGGCTTATGCCTTAACAGCAAAAATACATCTCATAAATAAGAACTCATAAAAACAGTAAGAACAATAAAGCACTATGCAAGAAACATTTCTTCGTCGTCTAGATCAGGATGGTCCAAGACTGCGAGCATGAAGGGCCACATTACGGTTTGAGAAAAAAGTTGCGGGCCGCAAAGAGAGAGAACTCCATTGCAATTGAAAGACTCGTCTGCTGTTTTAGTAGACCTAATTTTTTCTGTATGCCTAACGCAATTTTTTATTCTGGGATAATTTTTAAGTTTTCTGCTTGTTTGTTTGTTTGCGACTCGAAATAGAGATTTTCTGCTAGAATAAAGATACACAACACAGCAAAAAAATGAAAAAGTCAATGTCCGCTTAAATTTACGTAGTCGGCAGACGCAAGCAGGCATGCAGGTATCATCAGCCTTTCTGTTTCGTGTGTTATTTCAAAATGCTTCTTTACAATTACCGTGCGATTTCCCGTGTTTGGTGCTGTAATGCCTCTAAGTAAAAAATCTTTTGGAGCGGATATTACTTGCAACCTCGAAAGGCGCTGTGGTTTGCTCCCAGTTAGAATTGGAACTTTCTGTTTTTCTCTGACACTTCTCTTTTGACACTCATTTTTTGTTAAATTGCTATAACTAACTCAAATTAATTACGGGGCCTATGAATGCAACAAAGATAAAAATTAACGCATGCCTTGTGGTCAGAGTACTGCAGCGGTAGCCTAGCCTAGAGGTTAGCCAGGACTTTCCTTGGCGATCTTTCTTGGTACCTTTCGGTCACGTGGTCGAACCATCAAAGTTGGGATTTCTCCATTCGGAGGATTGGCGGCTCGACATTCAAGGCTTTAGGAATTTCAAAGCTGGGAATTTTGTCCCGAAGTGCCTCGCCGTTCATTCTTCACAAACATCCCATCTTTGCCGCTTGTAGTTCAGATAACGCTCTTGTATAATTTTCTGTTCTCTGCGCTCCGCCACGTTCCTAGCAATAACCATTGGCGCGCCATAATCGTGGTGTTCCGCGACAGACGCTTGAACTAAGTGATGTGGTCTACCCGGAGGAATACCTTGGGGCCGCATGTGGCTTTCAGCGGCGTAGAGCTTGAAGCAGCCCAGGAAGCTGTTTTTTTCTTAGCTTTTTACTTTTAAGCAATAAGAGTTGTAAGCTTGTAGGCGGGTGTAAGCAAGGTTGCCAGGTTTATTTTTTCAAAAAAGGCCAAACCTTCAGTAAAAGGCCAAAAACGGCCAACAAGATTGCTGTAAAAAGCCAAACACAATTAAAAAAGGCCATAAAAGAACCAAACCTTCACTTGACAATGCCAAATTTGCTAAGCAATTTGACTCCTAACAACTCAAACTCATATAAAAACACATCTTGTGCACCCACAGCGCCTCACAAAAAGCAGTTAATTCAAATATATTTTTAGAATTTGTCACTTATGACAGAAAAATGCCACAAATTTTTTTCTTCAAAAACATTTAAATAAAAGTACCTGAAAACTCAACAGCTACTTTAGCATCACCACTCAAATTTTGAACACTTCAAAAGCAGAGCTTGTTCTTTACTGCAACAAGTCAAAATGCATTCAAATACCTTTACAAGTCTATTTGCAGTTTGCGCTAATACTGAATACAACAGCACTGGGCTGGCCAACCCGCGGCTCGCGAGCCACATCCGGCGCTTTGCCCAGTTTCATGCGGCTCTTACGTAATTACATACCAGACGTCCCACTGAATAATATGCATAACAATAAATGCCTTGTAAAGTTCTGTCATTGTCATGTTGCTGGTGTGCGATATTTGCGATAAGTCTAGCTACGCAAATATGTGTATGGGTGAGGAAGAGAAGGGGTTATGTTCTTCATGTGCGCCCATATGTATGATATGGCTTTTTGCTGTAACACAGTAAGAAATGTGGCTCTTGGTTTCTGACTGGTTGGCCACCCCTGCAATAGCACGACGCATACTTTTAAACGAATGGCCACTTGATACAAACACAGGGATGTGGACAGAAGACATTATCAAAATGCTAAACAGGCTGACACTTGAATGCACAGGCAGCAAGATAAGATTCACGGCTAATTAGAAATTAGTTCTGTGTCGCTTCAAAATCTCGCAGTTAACAACTACAGGCATGGCATGTTTACAAGATCATTCGGAAATGAAGAAACAGTTAATTTCCTAAGGTTCCAAGTGTAAACACTACTTGGCACTCAGCATAGAGTTTGTTGAAGACACACAGTGACAACTTAAACTAAGAACTGTTAACACTGATTAGTAACACAGACCGTTAGCACTGTCAGGGTAACAATATGAAGAGTATGTTTGGTTACACGCAAGATCAACCATATGGATTGTCACAAGCCATGCCAACCATACGATCTGTTACAAGCCATAAAGCACCCATAATAAACAGGTATAGCCTACCGTGATGTATTTACTCGATTGTAAGCCGCTCTTCATTGTACGCCATGCGAAATGGTGTTCAAAAATTAATGTAAGCCGCACTTCACCATAGGTTACCTGGGCCTTTTGAGATACTTTCATGTATAGCATGCTTCGTGTTTGATTAGCAACCCTGGTAATAATGATTCACCACTAAAACTGCCTTCTGATCCTCATAATCCCCCCTGTGGCAAATGTACACATGATGCTGAAGAAAGAAAAGTTAACGCGAAGAGGGTTTGGTCGACAAAACGCAGCCAAGGAAACATTGGGCGTCATCTTGACATTTTGACAAGCTAAAGAAAAAATGTAAGCTGCCCTCGATTGTAAGCCGCACGAAATTATGAAAATGAAGAAGAAATCTTTATAATCTGCAGCTTACAATCGAGTAAATCTGGTACGCACACACACAAGCGTTTGTGGTTGGCAAGTTATGACAAACAATCGATAATTAATTAAATTCACTAGGGGATTAATTTTTTTGTTTGTTGTTTTAAGGCCATGACTTCATAACCACAAACGCTAGAAGGCCAATCAAGGGCTCTAGATGCGCATTTTCGCCCAGTTTCATTAAAAAAAAGCAACAAAAAATTGTCCCTTGGGTGTTGGTCTGGGATCCAACCCCAAGGGGCAATTTTTTGTTTCTTTGGCCAAAACAAGCCTAAACCTATGCCCCCACATATTATGTCACTCCCCAAACAACCTCAAATCCAAAACCTACAAATTATTTTGAAATCAAAGTACAAGTCTAACCGGATTTTTTGAGTCTTTCCACAGCTATCTAGCTCAATTGGCTGGCGAGTTATGGTTAAAAAGTGTTGGAAAATCCTTGCACCAAAATTTTGGCACGCGCAACACTTGAAAGGTCCGATTTGCGATGTGTTTTCTTCAACAAAGCCTCGTATTAAATTATTAGTTTCCAAAAAACAGTTACACCCTTTCCATTAAGCAGGGGCGGATCCAGGGGGGCGATTGGGGCGATCGCCCCCTAAACCCTACAAAAATAACTTCATTCACCATAATTTTGTGCAATTCGCAAAACAACATTTGCGATATAAAGCCATTTGGTCGTCCATTGTTTTGTTACAGCAGTTTTGTGAAGTATACTATCTCTTTTACAGCAGCGAAGCCGTTATGAGACTTGACTACCAACTGTTAGTGAAATCGCCCCCCCAAACTCACTGGCTGGATCCGCTACTGCCATTAGGCTGGATAATGGCAAATAAATTGTTTAATCTTTTATGTGTGATTTTGAGGTGAAGCGAGGCGCGAGTATCAATAACTAAAGCCAGGGCGACGCGACTGGAAAAGTTTAGTAACCTCTGAATTAAATGCACTGTTGAACGTAACTACTATCTTTTGAAAACTGACGAGCTGCCGTATCTGGTACTACGGTAACTTTGAAAATCTGGCACTTTCCTGGTTTTCGTTGAAACGGTTACCACGTTATCAGCGCTGGGTTTTCAGTACATATCAGCAAATAGCACAGGTACTTCAGTTGTAGCAGTAAACGTTTACGTTTTGATATAAAGTTCTCCTAAGATAGAAACTACGGTTCCATGACCATTGAGACCAATTCATTTGAGAACGTTCACATGAGACCACGTTCACATCAGACCCCGTTCACATGAGACCGCGTTCACATGAGACCGCGTTCACATGAGACCACATTCATTTTACGCTACGTTTAGGTGAAGCTCTTGTGATTTATTGTGTATCAGCTTTTTATGTTCTACCTTCCACTTCTTTGCGGGAGACCTGATGTTTGCAAGGTGACTTTTCATTAGAAGTTTTGCAAGATTACGCCCTTCCGTATCCAAGGGTGACTCTCACGCTGGGTAGTAAATGCACTCGTACTTTAAAACACCACAGAGGCAGAAAACTCTTCATACCTCGGGTTTGGAAGGGAGCGTTGCACTTCTGAAATGTCATTTAGACCAGGACTTCTCAAACTAGGGGTCGCGACCCCAAATGGGGTCATGAAATGTAATTTTGGGGTCGCGAAAGAAATGACCTGACAAATCAGATATAAAAGTTTTTGTAAACTTTGCAAGAAAACTAGAAGTCGCCTGCAATAAATCTACTTCTAGTACATTTTTAGGGACAATGCTGTGCTTCATGCTGTCAGTTGTTCATTAAGATGTCTGACCGAGCTATCAAATTATAGTAACCAACCAACAACAAGTTATGCGTTGCTGCATCATGGTGTATTTAACGCACTGACCAATATTGACTTTATTGCGTTTATTGAGACACGAAGACGTGCTTGTGTTTAGAACTCTAGGTATAGGGGAGGCTAACTGCTTTCAGAGCACACTGAGTAGTTTTAGACTAAAGTTAAAAGCTTCATGTATAGTTTCAGAAGTACTTTGGACCCGTGGTAGAGGTACCTTTTTCATAGTGGGGGGCACAACTACATGTCAAAAAAGTATGGAAGATTTGTTCATTAAGCGATTTACTTTGACAATGGACTCAATAATTATTGTATTGCTTTAACATATAAGCAAAATTTGAAATGTAAAAGTGGGGGACCAGGCCCTTCCAGAAGAACGTGGGGTTCTAGGCCCATGCGGCTCTCCCGGTTCCGCCACCTCAGTTTTGGACTTTGATTCAGGAAAGGTTGGATCCGCAAACCATACACAATTGTATTTTCAGGAGGCGACACACCTGCGTATGCGGAGTCATTGTCCAGGATGAGTATGCGGAGTTATTAAAGTTATTAAACAACAAACGTTTGCAACTGTAATTTTCAATTTATGTCATTTTTGGATAAGAACAAGAAATGACTGTCCAGTCATTTTTGATCAAGCCATTCATAAACTCTTAGCTTTTGCACAACCCATTTGTGTGAGGAAGCATTCTCACAACTGATATAATCATCACGTCCAAAAACCAATCTTTTTTGAGAAATATTGAGAATGTTCTTTATCCTGCGTTCTCTTGTATCAATCTACGAATGGATAATTTGTTATAAAAATGGTCAAGTGCATCTATCACATTAGTTGTGCTTGATAACGTCTGCAAACCGAATAGTGTTTTGTTCGTTTTTTTTGCCTTGTTGTTTCCACCGCGTGGTAGTTTTATTACAATATGGTTATGTTCGTAGATTGTGTGCATTTTTATGATTTCGCCATAAACAAAAATGCCTCTTGAGATATGTAACTGGATGCTTACACGTATCATTTACATCTATCCATCAAGGGATCGCATTAAAAAACTGTTTGAAAATCGGGTGGCAGAACAAAAAAGTTTGAGACGAAGCCCTGATTTGGACCAGGTCAAAGAATTATATGCTTTGTCTTCCTGCCCGTTTCCTTTTTCGAGGCGCCACAATAGTTTTTGTTTTTAACTGAAAAATGAAAGACAAAAGAAAAAATGTCTTTTTGCGTTTGTCGAAACAATCACATGAGTTAATCAATTTTCGTGGCTTTTGAGATGTCTGACGCAAAATGTCCGACGCGTGATTTCTACAATGCGACTGTTTTAGCAGATAACGTTAATTCCGAAGGTTATCTCGCAATGTCTGAAATAGCACATTGCTATTACGCCAAATAATGAGAATATATTCCTCGCCCGAAATTTTTGAAAAAAATGAAGATGTGCGGAATTCTTCATTTTTACTTAAGATATTTCAAGATTATCGTCATTTGAAAATTTTTACCACATTTCTGCTATTCTTCGGAATTAACGCGCTTCGATAAAGGAAACGGGCAGGAACGCAAAACATGATTCTTTGACTTGGCCTAATAAAATGTCATTTCAGAGGTGCAACGCTCCCTTCCAAACCCGAGGTACGAAGAGTTTTCTGGCCTCTGCGGTGTTTCAAAGTGCGAGTGCATTTGCAACCCAGCGTGAGTCACCTTGGACACGGAAGGGTGTAATCTTGCAAGACTTCTAATGACGTGTGACCTTGCAAAACTTCAGGTCTCCTGCAAAGAAGTGGAAGGTACATCATAAAAATGTGATGCACAGTATATCAAAACAGCTTCGCTTTAACGTGACGTAAAATGAATGTGATCTAAAATGAATGTGGTCTCAAATGAAAAAGTCTCATGTGAATGTGGTCTCAAATTAATAGGTCTCAAATTCCGTGGTCTCAGATGAAGTGGTCTTAGATGAAGTGGTCTCAAATGAATTGGTCTCAATTGTCTGCAAACCAGAAACTATCGACGAAAAAAACTTTTCCTTCTTACCCTGAATTGCAAGGATTTTGCAGTGGCACTGACTTACCACGTGTTTCACGTAAACGGATAAGGAATCCATCTATTCTTGAACCTGCGAGCACGTATGTTGATAAATATAAGCAAAATATCCGTGCAATAGCTTAGCAAAGATGATCCAAGTACATGTATATGCTAAATTCGATATATTGCGCTTGCAGACGTACGCACTTCAAGTTAGATGTATATCTTCTTACACAGGCGGAAATTTATTGTCAGTCTAGTTTTTATTTTTGTCGTTTGAATGTAGTAGAGCAGGAGTTCCCAACCTTTCTCTGACCATGTACCCTTTCGCATTTCGCCAGATGAGCGTGGACTTCTGAAATTTCTTATGACAAAAACACTGAGTAAAATAACAAAAATCTACTGAATTTTTTATAGAATTTTAAAGATAGACTCTGTTCTTATGTTTCAAAGTTAATTTGTTTCGGCTGTACAATAAATGTACCCTTTCAGATAGGCAAATATACCCCTAGGGATACATGTACCCCAGGTTGGGAACCGCTGTAATAGAGTTGAACAATAAGTCTCTGCAAATTTGAAGCTCTGCTACCTCAAACGAAACCACCCAAAACTGATGACGCCAGCCAATGTTTTGTAAAAGCTGAAAGGCGAAGGGTTTGTTTTAATTAATTCCTATGTTGTGCAGCACCTGACAGCATTGCTTTGCGACATCAAGTGTGCTGTGGATTGCGGGAAATCATGAAAACCAACTATGAGAATTTTAAATTTGTTTTTTCGTTTCTGTAGCTTTTTATAGCTCCTGGATTCGGATTTTTTAATTTATTTTTATTTTCAGATTTTCTGTATTGCACACTGCACGCTCAGTGTTGCAAAACACAAAATGGGAAACATAGAAAAATTAGATTTAGAGTTCCGTGGTTTTACTGCCAGTGCGAGACCAGTATCCACTTATGCTAACTGCGATAACAATTTTCAGATTTAACCTCGTATTTTGAACTAGAACAGGGGTTTTTAACCTTTTTCTGCTCATGGTCCATTCAACTAGAAAAGATACTGGTGGCGGCCCGAAGCTTATGATCTTAGAACACTAAAACAAGAATTATGAAATTATACCAACTGCAGTTTCAAACGCATGCTTTAAAAGGCTTAGAATTAGAGAAAACACGCGAACTTATGGTTAAAACACACGCCATGACCATTACGCTGTCATCACCGAACTGAAAGACTAAGCTAGTGCCGACAGTAGAGAAAAGCACACGAACTGCAGTGTAAAAACACACGCCATGGCTAAGCATTACACTTATCACTGCAACTGAGCGAATATGTTTGCGCCAATGGTAAGATGGATGATTCGAAGCAGAGGTTTTTGATGAGTAACATAAAGCGCTGTTCGGTCGCACGTGCCTGCGCAGCTGTGAATTGCCTACCAACGCAAATCGGCTGTACGTTTCGAATTTTTCCTCTTGGTTCAGTCAATTTACAACATTTCTTGAAAGCACAGTTAGCAGAGATTTCCTGTCCGCGTTGTTGATAGGTAAAGTACCGTCGTGTTTTCGAGGAATGTGCCTACCATGCTGTGCTTTCACAACTCTGCGAGGATTCTGACTGCACGTATCCACGATTTAAGTGAGAAGTTGCCCACCATAGCAGCTGAATCTGCTCACAAAGTGTTTCACTGGGAAATCGACTTCGTGTCTGCTACGCATCTTCTGTCCTGTAAATTGTAAGCACAACCTTAAAAGTGAAAACATTGGCTAGCGTCATCCGTTTTGCTTTTAGTGTTTAAACTTTTGTGCATAAAGCACAGCTTACGGGCGGGTAGATTTCTTAAACCCAATGGTGCTTTATTTGTATACAAGCCTCATAATACTCTGATGTATGCCAAGCTCTGTGACTCACTGGATAAAGCGTCATGGCCTACCACTGGGCCACAGCCCACTGGTAGGAAAACAATGAACTAGAATGTCCTGGTCACAATTCTACAGTTGTCTAAGTTTGCCAGGAATAGATGACTTCTAAATACATCCAAGACGCTTTGATTCGAATGGAAATCGCGGCTTTTATTGCTTTTTTTCTTTCCATTAATTATTATCTAACAGCAATAAATAGAAAACCAACTCTTTCAGTAAAAGCGTATCGAAGATTTGTTGTCGTACACGGTTTCAGATTAAAGGATGAAAAGGCAGTAAGCTCAGCGAGATATTTATCAAAAATATCAGTTAACTTGATATCACGTAAAAACCTACAGCTAGTAAAGAGTTTCAAAAGCCAAATATTTGAAACATAAAACAAACTTGGACTTAAAAAAATGCGTTTTTTATTTCTCTCGCTCTGCCCTCTTTGCTGACCTCATGGCTCATCAAACGATATCATCGCTGAAATGAAACGCGTATTTTGAATACGAGTTGATTTATACAGACGATAACAAATGCAAATATAAAAAAGCGTTTGTTCGCGTAAACAGAAAAACCTTAACATAACGTTGGTGTTCTAATAAAATCATAAGCTGGGTCTCACATGTGGACTGAACATACAAATAGAAGTTACCTGCATTGCAGTGAGATGAATAATTACCCGTAAAAATGGGCCTTTGGGTAGTGATTTTGAAACTTAAAAATATTTGAAAGCTTTGAAATTTTCTTTAAGTGCTATAACAAACATTTCAAATTTTCAAGAATAAAGAATTTCATGAATAAGGTTTTTTGGTTGAGTGGGCAACGATTATAAAATCTGAGTCTGCCTTGTCTGTTTGAGGTCACCACACATTTTCTTCAAAACATGAGCACATCCGTGTCGAATAAACTCACCCGGAGGTAGGGTTACATCCCACGTAGCAACCAGGTCTAATCCATTCGTCGCATTTTTGCGAGATAGTAAATAAGATACGTCAAATCTGATTTGAATGTTGCTTATGACAACTGACGATAGTTCCGGAGCTGCAGCAAGAATATAAAGATTGCTTTTCTCAGCAAACACTATGAGATGCCAGTTTTCACAATGCTGTACAATTCAGTCGAATGACACTTCTCGTTTAAAAATATCGTTTTGTCTAGCCAATCAATATTCTACCCCAGTGCAGCGTCCTGTCGCTTACTGTGATAATGCAGGCCGCTGTGCGCAACAGTGGCGATTCTAGAATGAAAAGACTGGGAGGCCACTGCGGGGCCAAGGTAAAAAGTAGGGGTGCCAACATAAATGTCTCTCCTGCATGGTGATTTTCCGTTGTAATGAAGATTGGTTTGCTATGACTAACCCTATCAAACCCAGCATAGGCTTGTGAATATCGTCAGAACCGTCGCC
>JGI24159J19872_10012615_pt1 | contig 11018 bp, 9 predicted proteins | sample Ectturendosymbi4_FD_19872 | JGI IMG/M metagenome (IMG submission 19872)
ACCATGACATTGAGGTCATTCGGAAACGCAGGTTAACGTGGTGAGGGTCGATATGCTTGTACGTGACAGGAAATGTTGATATTAGCGTCCTGGAGAGATATTTAAAATTTCATTGAAATTATCACATTTTGTTCATTTAAAATTTCAGAGGAGTCCGCGTGGTCTTCATCATTGTCATTGCGTTAAAGTAAAAACTTTGGTACATGAAGAGCGGAAGTGCTGAATAGCCTTATAATGAAAATCACGGCCAAAGAATACGATACAAACGACATATTGCAAACGTTTCGATAACTCCTGTTTTCATCATCAGTGCATTGCAAATAGAACTGCAGTGATCTTGCTGCAGGTTCTGATTGGTCATTCAGGATAATTAAAAACAGTGCTGAATTTAGTTGCATCGATGGTTGCCGGAGTTTGAACAGGAGTCGGATTCTCAAAATTTGAAAAAATGTTGCATTCGGATTCAAATATTTTTGAACAGGAGTCGGATTCTCAAAATTTGAAAAAATGTTGCATTCGGATTCAAATATTTTTGAACAGGAATGGACTTTGAAAATGTGACTGGCAGATGTGACAAGATTCCAGTGCAATGACACAAAGATCATGAGAGGGTGTTACAGGATCTCCAACCTACTTTCGAAACAGGGTCATTTGTATATTCTCTTCAAAACCTTTTAATTATCACTGGAATCTTTTCTCTGGGAATTGTGCAGTTAACTATGATGCAACTACGAGGTATGACTTACTGAACGATACAAAGCATGACTTGAAAACCCTGGAACGCATCCCATCTGTCCTGAACAAGTAGCAATTCATGAGAGCATTCATTTCCTAATAAATACCAAATCTTTACAAACTTGAGAGAGTGAGTTGAGGAAACACTAACAATAATGCTGAAGAAACCTTTGGCTTCAAAAGCCACACCAGACCCTATTGCCCAGCCTATAAGTGGGTTTAACTTATTTCACAACGAATGATGTGATCGTACAATAACAAGCAGCTGTTATTACGTGTCATGCGAAAACCTCGAGCCGTGAAGGCATGCACAACCAACAGTCAACAGAAACAAAAGCTATTCATGCCAAAGTTACCAACAAAATAAGTCATTAATACGCGGAGAAAACAAACAAAACAGTTTGACAAAGGCAACCACCTGTAGGTTTGCTTCCATTGCCCGTGTTTGTTTGAAGATGATACGGGGGATGGTCGCCCTCGGCCCAACGTTCGCCTTCGAAGGATGGACCACCAGGTTCCTGAGATTAACAAAAAACAGGAAAAAAAATTTACTTACTGCAGCTTGCACGCGCACAGGTTTCTGTGCATCTGCTTTAACTGTGGAAAAATCAGATGTCTGGAAGTGCATGTGAGAGTGCACAGTTAAGACACGGAAATCCACACATCAATCTCACATTCCCAGTGAGGTTGTTATTGGCAGCATCAGTGATGCGGTAAACTTCCTATGACGCACCCGCATTTCGTACGCAGCACCTTCTACCTGCTCTTCAGCGGTCTGCGTTATTTTTGCTCTGATCTTTTTCAATTCGACGGCAGTTGTTTCGTCACAGACGTGAATCGCCAGACCTTTCTCGATCAAGAAATCGTTGAGGTAAACATCCACAGTGCTCGACTGGGAGGTGTCGCACACCAGCAGCGATACAACGCTCTCTTTGTCAGTTCCTGTGATCAAACATGTGGTAAGTGACAGCGGAGGGTCTTTAACGTTTGGCAGCCCATAGAGGGGGGGAGGGGGCGTTAACGTTCAAACATAACTGAGCAGCACGATATTACGGACCCAGGCCAAGCAAAAGGCACGCGATTAAGAAAATGAAAAAACGTAATGTCTACAAATACAAAATAAATTTGGAAAGAAACTTTGTCGGTTTTGAACAAATCGAATAAAAAATACCGAAATATTCTGATGTTTGTCGTGATACCTAAAATGCAGAGAATTGCAATTGCTGTTCTTGGCATGAAGTGGCAGGTTGACCCCTGAGTGTTGAAGGATACAGGTTTCCAGTTGCCAGAAGTTACTTCGATGCTCTTGAATTTTTTAGAAAAAGGCTAATAGTTTGATTCCTATGCAGTGTCTAAATGTCCATTTCATTTAATGAAAGGAAACCAGAAAGCCGATTGTCTTTATCACTAAATATTTTGACCAGTTACCTTGTGAACAAAAATGTGGAATGAGAGGAAGACGTTAACATGACTTACATTCCGATGTATGGTCAGGTAACTGCTATCACTTGCAAATTGGCAAAGAAACAACGAATTAAGTTTTAAGGCATAGACTTAGCTAAGAGATTGCTGATTGCTTGCCGGTAACAAAGTTTACGAACTCCGCTGAGCGCAACTGAAAAGGGAGGTTCCAGAAATAAACATTTAGGAGGAGTATTCCAACCGAAAAGACACCGAAATTTAATGTTTATAAATACACAACAGACACACGAAAACTCACACCACACAAGTACTTACCTGTCGCAAGTGCAACTAAGCTTTTGTTCCGACAGAAGTCAAGCATGACCCGTCGGCAGCCTGATGGCCAGTTGACCAGGTCAGGGGGCTGGAGGTGGGACAAGCGGCCCCGGATAAACTGGGCGGGGAGGGTCCGGAACTCCGACTTGATGAGGAACAGGCTCCGCACTGACACGGTCGCGCTGTCGCCGTAGTCAACATACAGGACTTCAACGTAGCCCTCCTGAAGCAAAGGCGATTGTTGGGCAAGCTAGATGATTGGCTCGTGTCTTGAAGTCTCCAACGCGAAAAAGTGACCTTCGACCTTGTCAGACGCGAAACTACGCATTTAGTCCTGCTTATGCCGCGAGCTGCTGAGCGCTGCCAGATCCGAAACTTTCTATGCAGTGGCTACCTGTACCGAGCAGTCAACAAACGCGCATTTATCGAAATTTGTTCTGTTCAGTCTCCTGTCACTTATTGTGCTTGCAGCACAAGTACGCTTTCCTTCGACGTTATATAACGCACACTGTCATATAGTGCATGTTGTTATATAATGCACCTAGTCGTATAACGCACGTTTCTATACAATGCACGTTGTTATATAACCCATGCTGGGGACGTCACTTACTTTCGGTTCTTGCGTCACAATGGCGCGATTCCAGTTCTTGTCGCCATGGTAAATGGTCACACAAATTTGACCAACGTGAATCATATCCAAAGGCATTCTGAACAATGTTATTACATTAACAGTCTGCTGTTTCAAAGTTTTCATAAAACAGTATCATCATTGACATCACCAAGCTTAATGTCGTAAGAGAGACGAACGCCATTACCTCAATCTGTCATTTTTCGCTAAAACATTTCAGTTGTCCCGTAATAGTATTAACACTCTACGTACCAGTATTCACCAATCTATATTTTCAGACATCGCAAACTAATTGACTTAATCTTCGGTAATTTCAAATTTTTTTCAGCCAATCACCGAAAAAACAACCCAGGACCTGAACTAACAAACATTCCACACACGAAGGGACACTCACTGGTACGCCTGCGCTTGTGGACTGGAGTAGCACTTTTCTATTTGATCCATCAGTTTGTCAAGAGCAACAGTGCTGTCAAGGCCGATCAACTGGAACGTGAACATGCCCGGGGACACGACGTGAGCAATGAATATGTCGAAATAATCCCAGTCAACAGTGGGGGTCGGCGGGGGGTCGTAAACAACCCCAGCCCCAACCGCATCGATGGGGATGGTGCGGACGCTCTGCTTCGCGGCCCACCCATCACATGATCGGCGGAGATGCCTCTTACCTGTGAGCGAACCACAGGTCAACATGCGCCACAGCAAAACCAGCAAGCACAGGAAACAACTGGACCCAAAGTTAACAGCTATTACAGGAATCTTTTTAAGTCTGCAAATACAAAAATTAAATACACAGTCACAAGTGTGGAAGCAAATGCTATGCTAAGTCATAATTTCTTCCCAAAGCAAATACGAGGAGTGCCATGTCCAAGCTATCTTGCTTAATTGTCCCTCACTAAAAATTGACGAGTATCTTTCTTTGTTATACAGCTGCAGGTAAAACCAATTAAACTCCAGTTTCAATGTGAATTGATCTAAATTTAAAAAACTTCTAAGGACAAACACAGTCGGTTTGATAATCTGAAAAGGATTTGATCCTTAAGAAACTGTATAAAAATAAAATTAAGAAGAGATCTCAAATGGATCAGCAACAGAAATGAAGCAAATTGTTTAATCGCCTGATATGCTCATTTTCATGTAAATCCGAAACCGGACAGGACTTCCTGCAAAAGACGATGGTTGCTTTGCCAACTTTGGTTGCTGATCAACATCCAGGGAGCCTTGGAAAGCACTCCGTCATGACCAGTCGCTTAGCTTTATCCTTCCATGCTCATAAAACGGGAGCATACAAACACAGCAAACTTGTCAGTTTTCAAATCTATCTTTGCTCTAATCCTCACCTATGGTCATGAATTTGGGGTCAAAAGTACAAGCGACAGAGATAGGATTTTAAGGAAGGGTTTATGGTGTAACACTTCGACTGCGCAGGGCAACTTCATTAGCGATGCCATTCTCATGGAGTACAAGGTGAAAAAGAGCAGAGAAGATTTCAAACCAGGTTGGAGCAAGAGCGCAGCCATGCTTGTCGCCACTTTTCAGCACAAATGGAGTAGAAAGAACACTTTAAAATGTGACACGTGCTGCCACGTCATCATGCAACCACCTGGCCTATGTGATCAACCAGATGAAGGGTGTTGATAGCGGCACAAAGTTTTCCTATGGTTGGAAGGTTGTCCACATTAGATTCCGGGCGACTGCTTCAGAGCTGATTGGCTTTGATTGGATGTAGAGCTCCGAATAACATTCCACCTCTGTGGCTGCTCAGCGTTTCTTGTCTGTGATGAAGGTGCCACGTGCACACTCTGGATGACGCATTCTCAATGACAGGGCCAATCTTTGAGTCCTTCATACACGAGGCAACGGTCAACCATGTTGAAAGCTGTTTCGATGCGAGTAAAGACTGTTCTAATGCTTGCTGGCAAACACTGCATGTTTCTAAGAAGTGTCTTTCAACCTTTCGGAGGAGCGATGAACAGTTGTTTACGCATACTGCAAATATGCAGCAATATTTTCCTCCAAAAAAGGAACAGCACATCAGCATAATCAGCAACCTGACCTCTCTCTGTATGTTGATGTCCCAAACATGCTTTTTGCAACTTCACAGCTTCATACAGCATTGCTATTGCAACATCCTTAACTTCATACAGCATTACAATTGTAGCATTCTTAACTATATGCAACAACTACACTATAATAACTATATGTACAACAGAACATACCATCATGGAGTTCAAGTCTGTCATGAATATGAACAATCAGCTGTTCAACACATGAAAAGCCCATTTCTGCATACGGCAACTTTCTGCCAAAGTGCATTTGATAAACATCAGCAAGGCCTCTGAGGACAATCCCTCCATGAAATCGTTTGCACAATACATCTAGTTCTTCTTCGAACTTGGAAAGATCTGATGCTGACATTTCAACTGTAGAACAGCTTTCTGAAACTGAAAACAAAATCAAGAATCAGTTAAAAAATCATCAGTGTCATGAAAATCTTAAAATAAAATATGAATGATGCAAGAGTTAGGTCACAAGGTTGGTGAAACTTTGTCACTTACTACAGAACAGCTGAAACAAAAGATGTGCCTTGGTGAACCTTTGTAAGTGACTTTAGACTGGTGGTTCTTAACCTTTTCTCTACCACGCCTCTCTAAAGTATAGAATGCTGATCATGTTGCTAAAATATACCACATGACCAGTAAGAAATTCAAGTATACTAATTTGTAAATCATCTGTAAGGTTAAAGCGTGATTAGTTTTGCTTTCAAACACCTCTCAAAACAAGATTGGGAATCTGCATTTATAAAACTTCGCTTCTGCATCGACCCAATGACTATATTGGTTTTGCACCAAGCTGGACCCCCAAATTTTACAACAAAATTGTGCCCATTACACATAGTGTCAATTGTTTCTATTTGTCTTTCACTTATCTTATTGATAAATATCTGCTACAAAAGCGCAACTTGAACAAAAATAATTCCAGTAGTTTATATATTTCTATTATTACTGCGCAAGAACATGCTGCAACATAGTTCATACAAGACTGTACAGCCCAAGTGGGATTCAAGATATAGATAGATATAATCCCACCGAAGAGAAATGGCATATAATCCACTACTGTGCAATGGTAGAAACCAAACAAAACTATATGACAACTTTTAGGTACATGCAACCCAAACATACCATGCTGATTTTTTGAATCTTCCTTTCTCAAGCTTAGCATCCAATCACTGGTTTGCTGTGGTCGACAGATGCTGACTTTATCTGACATTGTTGATACAAATTCTATAATACTGTTGTAACCCAGCTTCAGCAAATCCAATTCAATTTTAAACTTCTTTTTGTACATTTCTGGCAGGCGGCGTGCCCACAAACCCATTTGGTGTTCATTTAAAATTTGCACTATCTGTTCTTGCAGATGCCGGCACAATGGTGGATCTTCAGATTGGAAAACCTCATTAATGACCATGTTGGCTTTAACATGAGAAGTTGTTGAGTTTTTAGGAGATTTTGGTGCAGAAGTCAACACAGGAGAAGATGATTTAGGGCTACCTTTAGCTGAGGGCTGTAGTGGATCACTGGTCAACTGCGTGTGACTCCTGGCAACAGAAGAGGAGTTCTTTGTGCTGAAGCTTGTGCTCATAGCACTTGTGCATATGGCAACTGTTGTGTCTGTTGACTGACCAGTCACAACTGGAACATCAGTTGAATTTTTAGTTTGCAAAGCAGAGTTTTCAGAAAGATGCAAAGTAGTTTGATCTAAACGGACTTTGTTTTCAATCAAATTGGTATATTGAACAACTTTTTTAGAGGGGTACAAGTAAAGATTATTTCCATGGGCATCTACACGTCCAAATTCTAAACTAGCAATGTCTGGCATCTGCAATATATAGTTTGGCAGATGTTTAACTTCATTGTCTGAGAGTTCAAACCCATTAATTTCTTTGTATAATTGTGGAACATTTGATAAAGAAACACCACCAATGTTTTTCTTTACTAGTTTATGAATGCTTGACCGTACCAGAGCTGGTGGGTGACATGGTTCTAGATCTTTCCACTGACTATTTACACGGAATTTTCTTTTGAGATGGTTGTGAGTTGTGCCACACTTCAGCTGATTATACATTTTAGGTTTCTTTTGCTTTCCAACCATTTTCAATATGTGCTCAGTTGACTTATCTGCAATGGCATAGAACATCAGCTGATTATTAACAAATTGAATTTGCAAAATATCAGTCAAGCTCTTTGCAAAATCAATAGGATTAAAATATCCAAACTTTCGATATGGAAACACTTCTTTCTTCAATGAATAATAATCCTTTTGAAGCATGGACAATGACAAACCTAAAACAAAACCAACAAATATCAAATGTATAGTCATCAAACACAACACACAGACAATACTTTGATTAGTCTTTATCAATATAATACCTAAAATTCATCATACCAACTGAAACAGTCAGTTTTTATGCAATTTCTTCTGGCATTTAATATACATCTGGTAGATCTATCAACAAATCAGACTTTGTTTCTTGTCAATCTCTGCATCTCAATCAAAATCAAATTTAAAAAAATGAATAGATGAATGTGAACCAGGGGTCGGTAACCTTTTTGGCTAAGAGAGTCATGAAACCTATATATTTTGAATTGTATTTCCATGAGAGCCATATAATATTTTTCAATACTTAATGCAACTAACTTACTTAACTAACCTGTGCATTTTTAAGTAAAATGAACAATTTTAAACAATGGTAAATGTCTGAATTTTCTCTTTGATAACATGCTTCTTATTGTTAATGCAACTTCTGGTGCTGCGTGGTGTTGCTGATGGCTTTGTAGTGTTGCAACTTCTCTGGTGGTGTTGCGTTCATTGTGTGACCTCACCACGAACGGGATGTGCACGAAGAACAAAAATATATATGCGTGGCGCGAGCAAGCAACAATAAGACAGATTGAGACGCATGATCTGTATTGTTGCTTGCTGCCACAGTGCGAAGCTTTGCGCATATGCTGCTCGGGATTTCCGATCGCAACAAAATGGTGCTGTGACTAGGATGTGGAGGTCATGCCGAGTTCAGCCTTCACACAACAAACGTGCGTTCGGTGTGGTTCATTGTAAAAAGGAGGGGATGTTGTTGCAACCTCACCAGTGGCGTTGCGTTGATTTTGTGATTCACCACGAACGGGATGTGCGCGAAGAACGAAAATATATATGTGTGGCGCAAGCAAGCAATAATAAGAGATTGCGATGCATGATCTGGATTGTTGCTTGGTGCCACGGTGCAAAGCTTTGCGCATATGCTGCTCGGAATTTCCGATCGCAACAGTAGCAAAATTAAACAAAAAGTTTCATCCAGAACAATCAGGTTAAGAAAATATCAAGCGAGCCAGATGCCAGCATCAAAAGAGCCACATCTGACTCACAAGCCACAGGTTCCCGACCCTTGATGTAAACACTTATCGCTCTAATTTTTGCATAAACTAATTTTTCTGATCTTTTCATCTGAGATTCTAGACCAGCCATGTCCAACCCAAATGGCTTACTGCGCCAAAAACTATGTCACTATCTTGACCAAGGCCGCACACTGAATGACATATTATTGAGGGCTGCACATTGCATGACTTACTTTGATCTTAACAAACTAAATTTAGCTTAAACGAATATACTGAAAGTTTTGGAATCCTATATGCAACGGTAACAGACGCGATAAAGTGGCACTGAAGACCACTTGCCTCAAAAATGTCAAAATCAAGATTATCAGAACATGAACAGGATGTCAGTAAGTAGGATACTTTTACTATAGTGAAAACTAAACTGGGCTGCACAAAACCCTCGATCGGGCCGCGGGTTGGACATAGCTGTTCTAGACCTTCACATTTTTATAACTTCTATACAATTATCTGAGGTTGGTAGCATAACTACCTGCAAAAAATAATTTCAGCATTTTTTGTTAACCTACAAATTTAAAGTCGCATCAGGATAAAATTAAGCTTTTCTTCTTAGAAAGAATAGTGCATAAGTTATATACATTTCTGTTTTTTTGGTCATTTTAGTTCAGGACACCTGGCCCTAAGCCCAACCGCAAGATGGAAGTATTTTCCTCAAGTTTTTATTGGAAAGCAAGCTAGAATCTGAGTTTTTTAGCCTTTGATCGGCTTGCTAATGTTTCTGGTTCAAAGGTTATGGCCTAAAAACAACAAATTAATTCATATCCAATTAGGGGATGAATTAGTTGTTTTTAGGCCATAATTTTTAAACCCGGAACCCTAGAAAGTGAATAAAAGTTTAAAAGATTTGGATTGTAGCCTGGTTGCAAATGAAAACTTGAGCAAAATACTTCCATCTAGTGATTTGTGCCCAGGGCCAAGTAACCTGACCCTAAAAGGCCAAAAAACCACCCCACTTATGACATCACTCACAAAAAACATGAAAACCAAAAACAAAATTTTTTTTCCAGTGCAGATTCTGACAAGACTCGCTGAGTCTTTTGAGGGTTTGAACAGCTATCTAGCACCATCAACTGGAGGGTTATAAAGTTGCTAAGACACACTAGAAACCAGGATTTTACCCAAACCTACCAGCATAGAAGGTGCCATAATTTGAGTTTTTGGTTCACAGGCCACATTATTTAAAATCTGGAACTTTCCGCAGGCCTCAAAACTTCAGCTTCCAGGCCACAGGTTGTATACTCTTAACATAGTGCATAGTCAACATGTTGGCTTCTTATATGGGTGTAGGCAGCAAGATTTTCCTCACCAACCCACTTGTGGTGCATCCTGGATAGTGTTTCCAATTCGGGGCAAAATTTCAAAACCTGGGTTAAGAAAACCAGGAAAACCACTTTTTGGGGTTTTTAAAATGAATGCGATTTTGACTGATAAAGACTCAATATTATTGTGACATTACTACTGTTGTTCTTTGCATAATTTATCAGCGAATTATTAAGTTAAGCACAGTTTTTCAATGTTCATCATACTGATGCATGACAATCAAAGCATCCTCATCATTGAGTCTGTTTCCGGGTTTTGTGTCAAATAGTACCGTGGCTGAAAAAGCCCTTTCTAGCTCCACTGATGTGGGCTTGATTGCAATTAAGGCATGCCAGACCTACAGTTTTTCAAGGTTATTTGATCTCTTCTTTGCAGCCTCAAAAAGACTCATTTCTTTCATTATAATTTGTGATTGACAAGGATTACATGAAATCTGTGCTTTGATTTCCAATAGTTGATTAGACTCCTCCTTTTGTATAACAGAGCACAAATTGCACTTTGGTGTTTGTTAAGCCTTATGGCTCTAAGCTTCTGATTTTCTTTGATCAATAATGCACTTAAACTGAATGTGTATGATTAAAGATCTGTTTAAAGTCGCTTTTAAAAGACAGCCAAATATTCGGAAGAAAGTTATTGCAAACTGAAGACTTGCATTGCCTTTCCCAATTGAAAACCCACTGAGTTGCATAATAGTCTGAAAGGTTGATTTGTGAAATACATGCAAAACAAAATTTCACAAGATTTATGTAGTAGCCTACAGTAACTGTTAACAAACATACTATCATAGACCAAAAAAGTTAATGCTGTTTTGGAAAAATTTTCATTTTTGGCAATGGTTAGTTGAATACAGTGTTGTACTAATTTTAACCTCCTTAACTTGATGCTCCATTTTGTACTTCCTTTTCATTGTTCACCATCTTTCAACTTTCAAGCACTGTTTTAGCTTTTTTTGGTTTAAGCACCCTAAGCAGTTCTTTTTCAGTCAGTGTTCTGTTCTTATTGTTTTGTTATTTTTTAATTCACAGCACTGTGTTTATTCAGTGCAAGCAGTGTATACAGGGTGTTTCACAATTGTTGAAACAAAGCGATTGGGCACAAATCCAGGATTTTAAATGATACCACAATGATGATTACATTTATCGAAAGGTGAA
>JGI24159J19872_10012617_pt1 | contig 11016 bp, 7 predicted proteins | sample Ectturendosymbi4_FD_19872 | JGI IMG/M metagenome (IMG submission 19872)
TTTACAGTTAATAAAATAATCACAAATTTATTTTACCATTCGCTAATTTTGTCTATCAAAAGGAATCTTTTCACAGCCAAGAATCAGATACTATGACTTTATCAGAGTTTATATATGCCGCCTACTGGGTAGGCATCATCAGCTCTTATTCAAATAGAATCTTTCGAAATGGAAACAAAGGCAAAGATACTTTCTACACCAGTGGTTCTTTGTCGCTCTCTTCCAACGACTCTCAACACTTGCGGCCTCTGCTCATCAATAAAATACCTAGCTTTGTTTTGGGTTTTGCAGTATCAGGGCAGAGCTATTTAGAAAAGGCGTCTGCTCGCGGCCCCCCGAGAACCGCTCCGTAATCCCTAGGAGGGGCCGAAGACCCCTGTTGAGAAACCCTGGTCTAAAGTTCAGACTCTAAACAAAATAATGCTTTACACTTCGTTGAACTTCAGTATTTACGTGGCGGACTTCGACCAAGCCTCTTACCGATTTGAATCAACACTGCTATTGTTTCGTAATAGTACCCCTGTTTCATTTCTTTTCCGCGTGAGAACTGCCCAGTAATCACAAACACGATCTCTTTCGCTAGCATAGTTCTGGNCTTGCTGTTAGGCTGTGCAAAGTCGGCCTGTTTTTGTTACAAGTTCATTTTTTTAATGCCTGGTGGAANCTTTGAAGGGAAAAGCAGAAGTGAAGATAGGAAGGCAATAAATATGGAAAACTCAGAAATGACGCAAGATTTTAGAAGCCTGCAAAGCAAAAACCAGTTTCACGTCTGCTGTCAGTGCAGCCCGTGAGTCCATTCCGCAATAGCCTACGTATACATCTTATAGTTTTGCAACACCAAGGTAAGTGGATGAGTTTCTTGTAGGAAATATGACCCTGATTGCATAATATTGCAGCGTCGAGCGTGTGACAAGCTATAACAGGGGTCGGGAACCTTTTTGGCTAAGAGAGTCATGAAACCTACATATTTTTAATTGCATTTCCATAAGAGCCATATAATATTTTTCAACACTTAATGCAACTAACTTACATGCGCATTTTTAAGCAAAACCAACAATTTTCAACAATGGTAAATGTCTGAATTTTCTCTTTAATAACATGCTTCTTTCTCTTAGTGCGACTTCTGGTCCTGCATGGTGTTGCTGATGGCTTTGTTGTCTAGTAGTAGTAGATGGAAAATTACAGAAAAAGTTTCATTCGCAGCAATCGTCTCAAGAAAATATCAAGCGAGCCAGATGCCGTCATCAAAAGAGCCACATCGATCTGGCTCGCGAGCCATTAGGTTCCCGACCCCTGAGCTATAGCGACATTTGTACGTTAGCAGGAACGAGGTTAGATGGAGCCCAGGGCAATAAAATAAGCAAGTTTGGCGCCTCCATGTTCGAACCTAAGGTGTTTCGGAAGCAAATGTACTCTATTGAAGAAAGTACTTGCGACATTTTCGGGACTTTTCGGTGCCCTTCGCAGTCATCCGGTGCCCCTCGCAGTGATTCGGTGCCTGAAAATGTGCCCCTCGTTACGCCCCTGTATGTTAGCAAACAACCAAATCAATGTACTCACTACTCAGCAGTCAGCGCTGACGCGGAAACTTCGGCAAAATACCAACTATCTACAGCTTGGTGGAATGATTAATTGGCTGTACGCGGCAGTGGCTTGCGCAGAAAATTTTCGTGGGAGGGGGGTGTCATTCAGTGGCATATGGTGGTCATTTGTATTTGGTGTTCGCTGTTTGTGACGTCACAATTTGACGTCATAGTCATGTTTCCAAACCAAACGCTTTGGCGAAGTTTGCTGACATGATATGCACATTTTTCTACATCCACTCCCCTTAATTTATGTGTCATGGCACTGAATACAAACTATTAGCGCTCCGAGTTAAGATATTGGAGGAATATAAACTGAACGCTACGACACAGCAGTCATAATTGCAAAAATATCACGCTGCGCGTTGAAAGAGGGGAGTCAAACACACTCATCAATGCGTCAGCAATTTACAACTGCAAAATGAGACTGCGGCACTGCGCTAATGTCTTGTCGAATGCGAGCAATCGAACATAGGAAAAGTGCGGCTGGACTGGTTGGCGCACACCCCGGTGTAGAGATCGAATCTTGCTGAACCGCACAAGAATTGAGAATGCGCATGAAGTACGCAAGAAAAATTTCAAAATTTCCATTTTTTGCTATTTATAGAAGTCCAGCAAATTTTTAGTTTTGCTTTTTCCCTGCTGAGACATTATCAAATGCCTGAATGCTTCTATGTTAACAACTGCTGTGTTTGAGCTCGTGCAACAGTTCTATCATGCTACAGAAATTGGTAATGTAGCCAATGGGGTCAGCGCTTGTGGTGATCAAGACAAAAAATTCAATTGTTTCGGATAAAGTGAACTACCGCGGAACACAATCTTAAACATGCGTAGTGGACGAAAGGTCTGCAAAAAGTGGTGAGATGGTTTCTGGACGCAGACGATGACGCAGATTCCCACCGAAACCTAATTATTACTTTTTGGCCCATTTACAATGTTCCTTCAAATTTGCATGCAAATTCATTCCGTGGTATTTGCATTAAGTCGGCAAATTAACAAACAAAAATTATGCGAAAACAATTAATCTCCTTTGCGTAGGTAATTAAGTTTTGTAAAATATCAAGGGGTTAACCCCAACCCCCCCTTGCGTACGCCCTTGGTACGCGGTCATGACAATTTTTGCTCAACGGTTCAATACTGTATTTGCAGTTCAAAATTTGAGAGGATTACGGCGCCTATCGTCCCTCCTGGTTACGCACTTGGCAACCAGGCCCGTAACCAGCTTGGGACACCAGGGGTGGCGAAGAGTTTTCTGAGAGGGGCCCAAATTTTTTAAACTATGTCCAATAGTTTTAAACTATGCTGAGCACATTTTTTCCGGGGCGAAAAATTTTGTAGAGGGGACTTTCCCCTCCTGCGCCACCCCTGGTTGCGGGTCTGCTGGCAACAGTGACTGATGGCCATATGGTTTTGTCTTGATCCTTTTGTTGCAAGTGCAAACCCGTAGAAAAGACAAATTTGGCATGGTTAGCGAAATCTGCAACCAACAGCACAATGCGCAGCTTATTGGCTAGCTCAGGGACTCCAAACTACGGCCCGCNAAGAAATTTTGTCATTGATGAAAAATAANATATTTACGTAGATTTGTTGATTTGGTAAAATATAGCATATCCCGAAACAATCACATTACGTAAGATGTCCAGCTCTCGACGTGTTCTGTATTACCTTATTTTTATCCCTCGCACAAAAAAGTTTGGGGACCCTGGGCTAGATCATTCCGTGTAAATCATATAAATTTCAGTGGAAAAGCAGAAAAACAATGCAAATTTAAACTTTTTCACTGGTATCTCTGGGGTTGGGTGAAATTCATGNTNTTGAATGGGTTATAACATTGGGCTGTTTCTCCCTTGCGTTTGCTGGCCTTGATANAAGCAGATCCATCTCAGATTAACTGCATTGGGGGTGGCTTAAGCTTGTTTGGAGGGTTCGTAGTACAGTAGTATATACAAACTTGGAAATTCGCTTTATCAGGGAGACTAGACCTTGAGTATGGAGGTATTCACTGTGAAGTTGATGGTGTCATCCTGACTGCCCCAACTTCTTTTGAACAGTGTCACACCTTTTCTTCATAATTTAATTTAATTCATTTGTTTGTGAGCAGACACGAAGTCCATAGTATAAACACGCACACTCTGCAGAAAGCAGGTCGATAAAAACAGACAAAATAGAAAATTTCACAAGGCATTGGAGCCGGCGGAATCACAGAGTTACAGACCAGTGGCGTAACTGACGGGGGGGGCAGGGGTGCGTGACGCCCCCCTGGCAGGATAAATGTAAAAAATGGGTCCCCTTGTTAGCTTGTATTTCGGTATTTAGTATTCTTTTGATTTTTATGGGTTTTTGCTTTCAGTGTTTTTCAAAAATTTCTTCGAGTGTTTTCCGGTGATTTCCGGTGGTAGTAAAGACGAATCCAGTTAAACTCATAACCAATTTGACAAGATTTTTTGTATGTGTTTAACCGGTATGTGCGATTGTCCGTGTCAGACAAATGTCGGCAAGTTTACCTCCTGGCGACACAAGGGACCCAGAATTCAGCCCCGTCGCCATGTGGGGGCTTTTGTGGGCTTAGGCTCCCAAACAAAGTTTCAACCCCGAAATTGAAGTGTGAAAACAAGAAATCTGTGTAGTTTTCATTAATCCGTGCTCTGTTTTTTCCTGTAATTTATAGGCAGAGCAGTACCTGCCGCCTTTGCCTAGAACAGAAGTCCGCAAATACTTTTTTGTGCGACCCTAAAAGTAGGTATGAATTCTCGTGACCCAAACATTTCGTGAGCATTTAATTTTGTGGAAAATAGTTTTTAATTAACAATATCAATTTCTTGCACAAAATTTTATGAAGCATTGCACATAAAACAGTAAATAATTGCATTTTTTCTGTCTACTGAGAATCGCATTAGACAGAATAAATGATTTAAAATGTAAATATATATATTTTGGCGACACAGAATAATTTTATCAGTTTTTTTTAAGGAAAATGTTAGGTACCTGGTATGGACCTGTAGGGACCCGATTTCTCTGATTCTAGGGACCCGATGATGACTTTCTCTGATTCTGGGGACCTGATTTTCAATTCTAGGGACCCGAATCGGGTCGCTAAAACACCTTAAAAAGCCTGATTTAATCAAAATGTAAATTTAAATTATTTGGCGACCAAGAGTGGAAGCTCTCCCGCCCCAAGTTTGGGTCACGACCCACAGTTTGCGGACCCCTGAAGTTTGGGTCACGACCCACAGTTTGCGGACCCCTGAAGTTTGGGTCACGACCCACAGTTTGCGGACCCCTGAACTAGAATGACATCGCCTGATCATTTTGGTACGTCTGTGCAGGGGCGGATACAGGTGGGGCGATCGTCGCCCCTAAAACCCACAAAAGTAACGTTTTTTACCATGATTTTGTACAATTCGGAAAGACACTTGACTGCCAACTGAATCTTGGCTGCCAAATATTTCTGAAATCGCCCCCCCCTAAACTTACGGACTGGATCCGCCCCTGCGTCTGTGAGGTAATAAACGTATTTGAGGCTTGAGTGTAAAATCTCGACATTCATTGGTTGGAGTGTTGAACGTTAAGCTAGCCCAGGCCAGGGGTCACCAACCTTTTTGGAACGGAGAGCTACTTCTTGGTACAGATTTGTGCGAAGGGCTACCAGTTTGATACCCACGCTTCTGAAATAAAAATTTGCTCAATTTGTCTTCAATTACGTTATCATTAATAAAAATTAAAGTTATACATCAGTGTGAAGACACTGATCGTGTTTATGTTATTTTCAGAACAAGCCCGTGGGCGACCCACATGGTCTGTGCAGGCGATCTGGTGCCCGCGGGCACCACGTTGGTGACCCCTGAGCTAGCCTATATGCCTAGCTGTATACGTCCAGAAGTCAGACTTGCACCTGATCAACGTATTTTGTGTAGTGATTTTAGTGAAAAAATGCATTGTGGCTAGCTCAGGCAGTCTTGCCGTATTTTGTACTGCATAGAAGCAAAGATACCTTTGGTGCTCACGACCAAAGTTACACATTTGCGTAGCCTGCTGTTCAGACAGCTACGCTCTATTCTCAAGACGTATTGATGAAGTTTATCCAAACGTATTTATTGCGCTTCTGACTATGTTCAACTGTCCCGAAACTGTAGCCAGCGCTTAAAGGAATTTCATCAAACTGAAACTGATCAAAACTTTCAACAGGTCTCATGTGACAGCAGACTATCCTTATTAGCCATGTTGTTAATCGAAGCTTCATGTGTGCGCTCTCTAGATTTGTATGATGTCATTAAGGCTTTTGAATCGCCCGAAGCCGTTTCAACACTGCCATAATGTGACGTTTTTTATGATATTTTCAAGGTTATTGTTATGTAATATTTTTCATGTGTGCTACTGTGACACTATAAAGTGATTTCTTTGTGTTGCTGGATGACCACGGTCGGCCAGTTGAGTAGCCCTGCGATAGATAAATTACAGCGGCAACTAAATCATCACGAATAATAACACTAATACAGCAACGCTTTAGAAATATTTTTTTTAGAAATCACCACTAGGGAGCGCATGTAAGCATTTCGGGGGGGCCAGAGTAGGCCTACTACGGCACTGTTCATACTTTGTAATTGTTTGGCGTGCAGCTCCATATTTAGATAAAACTGTGTCGCATTATTTGCTTAGTAGTTACTAAATGAATGTGGCTTTATCACTGATGCGGAGAGATCGATGATCTGCTCAAAAGTTCCGTTTTGCGCTTATTTACTTACGCAGTGTCCAGAATCTAGCTCCATGCCTCATCAAGTCAAGCATTTGGTGCTTAGAAGAAAAATGGAATTAATTTAGGAGTTAATTACCAAGATTCAGGTTTGTCAGGGGCGTAACGAGGGTGGACAAGGGGTCACAGTTCCCAGGGCGCCAAAAAAGTTCCAACAATGTCACAAGTACGCTACTTTCTTCAGTACAGCAAATTTGCTTCCGAAAGACATCAGGTTCGAACACGGGGGCGCCAAACTTGTTTCTTGACCCGGGCGCCATGTAGCCTGGTTACGCCCCTGGGTGTGGTGGGTTTTACAACAAATCATAAGGCTACCTTACCCAGTCACAAGTCACTGATGGGTATCAATTTTGGATAGGATATGTTACATGAAAACGAGAAATTCTACTTTGAAGTCATTTAACCAATTGAAGCTCATTACATCACCCAACAAATATTGTCTGTATTTGTGGAATAACGTATATGCGTTTTTGGAAACTAATTATTGCATACCCAAACGGTGGCCAAAGGCCCTTCAGCTAAGTTTGCCCCCCCTGGCTCAAACCTCCAGTTGCGCCACTGGTTAAAGACACTTTTTGCAACTGCGTTGAAGGCAGAACCACAGGGTTACAGACATTCTTAATACAACACTACTGGAGAGTAGGGCGCCAACTCCTAAACTGGTCGAGGCCAGGTAAAATGCGAATGCGTTGTGACATGACACGCCGTCAAACGAACAAACACTGCAATGTCCGAGCACACAGTCCCAAACTAAAATGCGATTGTAGTGTTCAAGGAATAGGGACGAATACAAACAATCTGACTGCATGAAAGCACGCAGCCATATGTTGTTAGACTTTCTACATCTTTTGAGAAACAGGTACGTATTTTTTGTAACAGGGCCTCAAAGGTAGGAATGTTGCATTGAACCTGATGGCTACTAACATTCGCTCTCCAGGGCAGGTTGTATAGAGCTCTGCATCCAAAATTATAGACCACACACAAACACTGTATGCATGCCTTCCTGAAATTATTACACCATAACTGTGATGCATACATGGGGGTACAACAGGAACGAAAATGTACATTTTTAACTGCATTTGAACATCGGGAATAAGAGGCTCGCAGCTTGTTTGCTGCACAATATTGATACCGCAGTTGTCTCTGAATGTAAATCTGAGAGCTCAGTATCCAATACAACCCCAGATATATGTATTAGTTGACAGATTTACGTTTTGACCACCCAGTGTCAGTAACGGGGTGACTGTGCTTTTTGCACTCTTAACCTTAAACGTCATACAAACAGTTTTGTTTCAGTTGAAAATAATCCCATGCGATTTTGCATCAGCCTGGCACACATTTAGTATTCTTTGCAACCAACGTACACTTGGAAAAAACACACAAATTTCATCATAATCTGGACTAGCGGAATTGATGTATTTTCTTCACATCAGCAGTCCAATGTCAAAACGTGTGAAACAGTATTAAACACTTGATTGAAATTCTGCTTATATTAGTACCGTTAAATGCATTTTAGGGTCATATGCTTTCAGGCCCAGTGTGAACCTCTCATGCAATTATGAAATCGTTTTTCACGATAGCCAGCAGAGCCACCTAAAATGGGAGTAATGTCGTAGCAAATGTCTTTCATTTATTTTTTGTTTTTGAATTGCCGTTTCAGCAATAAATGTGCTTTTCATGTGCAGTACCTGTAACTGCACAAGCTTCATCTGGAAATGTGATCGCCATTTTGCTGTTTATTTGACTCCTAGCTTGGAAATTGAGTTGCCACTTCCTAGTGTAAAAAGAACCATTCTAAGCAATTCGGAATACGTTTCAGCCATTGTTTTTTCCGATGTGCGGATATCCAAAACATGTCAAACACTATCGCGCAGCATGCTTACGGCAGTGATCCTCAATCCCCGGCCCGCGAAATCGCAAAATGTATATTGGTGGTGACACCACTCGCATTCTGGGCATTTGGTTGCTCGATTCCTCCCACAGAAACACTGTTGCTAGAGTACTCCCGGGCCGCGGTAAGATTGTCAAGCAATGACCGGTCCGCGGTTACAAAAGGGTTGGGGACCACTGCCTTAGTGTATATCTTTCAAACAATTATTGTAGAAATGAAATATTGTTTGGGACACCCATAGCGTTCTCACTTATGTGTAACTTGTGAAAAACAGGACCTATCTACATGGACCTGCTTCAAACTTTTTGTGAATTAACAATAGAAAGCGATTTTAAACTGTGGTGATTTCCTGAAAGATCGCAGTTCGACCAAAAAAGCTATTTTCTTGGCCTAGAAAAGGTAACTACTTTTGTGTGATACCCATCGGTTGTCGCAGAGAAGCTGGGGCATTGAAACAAATAAAGACTTTTTGGCACCCCCATATTTGACTGCTCCCCAAACGCCTGGTCTGGATCCGCCACTGGTTACCTTGTTTCTGTTCAGCAACAATGTTGACCTCAAAAGTAATACTAGAAATTATAGAAAACCAGTCTGAAGTTTCTGGGGGCTCGAACAGCTGCAATAAATTTGTTTCAAATCGATCTTGGTAAACCATGAATAGTGCCTATGATATTATCATGAAAAGGCACCGCCTCCCCCCTTACCCCCTTTATGAAAGGGCATGGGGGAAATGCACCCGCTCTCCGGTTTCCCTGGTTTTAATTCTCTTCTAAGAGACTCTAAAGAGTGTATAAAAATATTAAAATTATAACTCTGTCGGCACTTGCCTGTGGCCCTCTACAGGTGCGGGATCTATTTTGATAAAATTGGTGAAATAAGCTTAACACCGGCTCTAGTTGAGCACTGGCTGGCAACCTTCATCGTGGCCTGCATACTTGGTCTATCTGTTAGATTTGATAAAATTACACGTGCATAGTGTTATTACTTGCCTTTATATTCGTTAACAGCATACGTCTATTTGGAAAATTGTGTTACGAAACCAGCCAACAGGCCTTTTTAATGTTCAGCAGCGATTACAATGTCTTACGTTCTACGGTGATTGCGCTGAACAACTTTATTCAGTACATCGATGGTCGAATTGTGCAACTGTTTCCGTTTTTAACGCCCCTTTTAACAAAAGCCTTCACCACAATCATACCTAAACATATCGTTTGCCCTTGCGTTAGGTTTCAGACTAAGGTTCAAGCCTCAAATTCATTAAATTGAGAGCAACACCTTCAGTAAGCTTTTCTTGTTGAAATTGCTTCTTGTATGACTGCAAATGTTACGTGTACCGTTGAAGAAAGGAGACTTCTACGAAACACACATTGCCTATCGGCTGACTCTGATTCACTCTACTTGCAGTTCAAACCTATCATCTGAACTCTAAGTTACCCACGCAAGCACACCAACTGCACTATAACCCGCTTCAAGGACGGCATTTTCCAACACCAGTACGTCACATAGAAAAACAGCAGTTCTAGTGAAACTGAGCAACATTACGTTTGGAGAGTTCTTCACTTCAGTTGCCAAAATTTAATGTTGATAAGCCCATCCAATGACTAGGCCAGCGTGGGCCAACTACTTTTGACCTACGGTATATTTTACAAAAATTTAGCTACTTCCGGACCACTTCCAACAAAAGGATTTAGGCTATAAAACAAGATTCTATTGCTATGCACTGAAGATGATAACAGTTGTTATCGAAACGTTTGCAAGATGTCAGTTGCATCGTTTGCTTTGACCGTAGTATTTATTATAAGATTCACAAGTTTCAAAACTAAAAAAGGTGCATGTGTTTCCAAATGTCGAATGCGTTTTTAGTGCGAAATGTTTCAGTTTGGAAATGTATCTTTGCCGACTAATTTCCAGGAGCTATCTACAGTTTCTAACACCGTTACTATTGTACATTTTTATGAGAAGGTGTTATGCTTGTTCTAATTTAAATTACCTATTGAAGGGATGGGCAATTAATTTGGCTCGCGGGCCACTTTGAGATGGCCGCGTTTAGCGGATAGATAAATTTATTTGGCGGTACTGAGTTCATTGCGCTAGATCAGTAGTTCTCAAACTTTTCTGCATGTCGACCCCCAATTAAAGTATACAATTTTCTGTAGATCCCGTGACCTAGCCCAACAGTTACTAATACAAGGACTTGTTCTCCACCCTACTGCGTAGCGTACTGCTGTACTACCAGTCTAACAACTGCCGAACTGCGACACATGCACTGCAATATTGTTTGTGACGTAACAAACAGAACAGTTTTCATAATGTCATCGCTAGGGCAACCAAAAGTCAATAAAATCAAAATTTGTCTGCCTTTTCTAAAGCGTATGAAACGTCCACCAAACCAATTTCATACTCATACCATGAAGAATACCAAGTTATTAGGTCAAAAAAAGTCAAAATTTATTATTAGGTCAAAATTTATCGTTGGGTCAAACTTTTCTTGCAACAGTTTTTTCTCTTTATCGGTATTTTATTGAAACTACAACAACAGATATTGATATGCTTTTGTAAGTTTAGTTGCAATTCTGTAATAATCATGGGTTTGTTGCGATTTCTGACGTAAGACGTAACAGTGTTTTTTGCCCACTACTTAAAAATTTGAATGTTATGTAGGATAGACGTGTTAAGGCAAGAAATGTGGTCTAACAGTACTTGGTTTGGTAAATGCTCAATCCATTCTGCATATAGTGTTTCAACTTTATGATCTTCTCAGGTTTGCCACTACTTTAGTTATTAATGTACTT
>JGI24159J19872_10012618_pt1 | contig 11016 bp, 9 predicted proteins | sample Ectturendosymbi4_FD_19872 | JGI IMG/M metagenome (IMG submission 19872)
TCTAACAACTAAAAAATTTTTTATTGCTTTCAAAATGTTTTTCAGAACTTTGTGGGGAGCAATTCCCCAGTTGCCCCCTGCCAATGATGCAGGTGTGATTGATGAGTCATATACTTAGTGAATAGTGATTGTAGGTTGGTTTAGTGCTGTTTGACAGCAATATGAGATAGATGAAAATTTCTGGCAGTATTTTAGTGACAGCTAATGTTTGCTTCATTATGTAGGATTTTTTCTCTTGCTAAAATAGTGCCTATTGCTTAAAATGCTTTATCTTGATTCTTGTCTGTGGCAATTAAAGAGCATGGTGATAGACATTGCATCTGCTTTTTAACCAGTTGTTTCAAATATACTATCATCAAGCATGTGTGAAGTTGCTGCAAAATGCAAACTACTGGAGAAATGAATAACTAAAGTGTACTGCAACTGTCTTAAGTCATGCATTAAGCATTGAGATTTCAGTTTTAACATTCCAAATGAGAACAAAGACAGATGATGTAGTTGGAGTAGTGCTACATTGTGATCAATAAAATGTGATTAGGCAGCATGCCACTGTGATTGAAAGTTTGTGCAACATGTGAGAGAATCATCCATGCAGAGTAAATGGTCTAATCACATTTTTTTTGTATTACAGAAGCTCTGACGTTGATACGAGTGATGAATGAGAATAATGTGAAGAATATGATATTCAGCAGCTCTGCTACAGTTTATTCTGAACTTCCTCCAGAGGAGCTTCCCTTAACTGAAGACAGTCCACTGGGAAATTGCACATGTCCCTATGCCAGGTACTTCAAAAAACATAGTATTTGTATTATAGTAGTATATTTGCAAGATGATCATTTTTTCTTCCACTGCAGTAACCTTCACTTGTTTTATGAAATGCTTTCTATGCCATTTTGTTGCTGGTCACTACTGGCATTCATGGGTTTCTACAGAAAGACAATCTGATAATGTGAATAGCTTCAAAGATTCATCCGTATGAAGTAGCATATTTTGATTTGAATACGTATCTGTGTTTGGTTCACTTACTGTTTGATGATGCACGCTGTGCAGGATGTATCTCTACCAAATCATCCAACTTATTTTTCTGAAGAGCTGCCTAAGCCATGTGCAGATGGCTACTTTGGATTTTTGTCATTGTGGTACTGAAACCTATAATCTGGCTCTTTACTGTTCAGATGTGGCTCAACTTTATGTTGTAAATTGTAATCCCACTTTTGATTTGCCCCTTCTGTCTGTATTTGTTATGCAAATGTGGTAATATTACTTGTTGACATGAGCATGTCACGAAGTTGAATGCGTGAGTGGTGTACAAGTGACAGTGACTAGTCTCCACAAAGGTGGGGGGTTTGAATCCATCGGTAAATTTTTAACAGCACTACGCATCCTTACTCACACAGTCCTATTAACTAGTTCTAATCTAGTTTCCAGGCCATTCCAAAGTAGAACAATCATGGCGGTTGTTGGCACACATTAACTTCCTCTGATCTAGTTTCCCTCAGAGACCATTCTGCAAGTGGAACAGCCATGGCTGTTGGTGGCACACACAAGAGTGCACCGAGGTTAGATGGCGCCCGCCTGGCATATTTACAAAATGCATCCTTGTTCGTGTAATATGAGGTTTTCAGCCAATTACAGCACGGATAGGTTCCGGATCATTGATGAAGCCGGTCTAGGAACGAGTTACTTGCATGAAGCTGGCCTTGTGAGAAATGCTTTTAGCGTAGTCGCGGTTGAAATCAACTTACAAGACTAGCCTAGGAACGGTTGAAATCATCTTGAAAGACTAGCCTAGTTGCGCTTGAAATCAACGTATACGTGTAAGACGAACACTGGTTTACCCAAAGGTAGCAGCCACTTGACACTTGTGGCCATGGCCTAAAATAACTATGGTCTGGGCGGCACTGAAATTTTGCACTGCATTTAAGAACTTTTCAAAATTTCTGGTTAAACCTGAAAACCTTTGTACGTGTGTTAATCCAGAAGTCATGCATTCCTTCAAACTGAGGCCGACACTTTGGCATAAAATGTTAAGTGATGCAACAAAGAGCATTGTCTGTCTTCAACATTAGCTTCGATTATATCGGATCATGCTATGATGTTCACTACTCGTGAAGAACGGGGCACACAGCGGCCGCGAGTCCACCAGGCTCGTCAACAAACAGCTGTTCGACCTATGGAAGATTCCAACACCTGAGGGTCACAGCAGCTCCGAAGCATTTAGGCCGGAGGAGTTTGCCGCTGCCCTCAGACGCCTGAAGCCAGGAAAGTCTCTGGGATTGGATTCGAACTTCCCGGAGTTTATACTCCACGCCGGGTCGGCTCTCAAATCTCGGTTTTGCGACTTCCTCACTTCCTGCGTGCGCCACTTCAAAATTCCAAATATCTGGAGAAGAGCACTCGTAGTTGCGATTCGTAAGCCAAAAAAGCCATTGGGGACCCAAAGAGCTATCGTCCTATATCTCTGCTGTGCGTCCGCTTTAAAATCCTCGAGTGACTCATCTACTCCCGTGTCGAACCAATCATCGACCCAGTGCTCCCACAGGAGCAGGCGGGTTTTCAACATGGGAGGTCGGCCGTAGACCAGGTCACCTTGTTGACACAGGACATTTACAACTGGGCGGCAGTTTTGTCGCCCAGTGACTGGGCGTTCGCAGAAACTTTTCCAGGGGGGGCAAAGTCGACATTTTGCTTATCTTTTCCTGGTTGTTGACGATGCAACGCAAATTGACGTATACAATAAAAGAAAATGTCCAATGTTACGGCAACTGTTGCATACAATGCTTTCCTTGTAAGAATACTTTACACTGAGCAAATGTTTGTTTTAGCGAGCATGGAAACTTTGAACTGAGTTAGCAGAGTTCTAAATGAATTACAAACTTTGTGAATTTTTAGAATAGTGTAAAATCTTATGAAAATACGAACAAACTACACCTTTAATTCAAATACCTTCTGGTTTTCGCGTTTTTCCAATGTTTTGGAATGTTGCAAGTGCGTGAGATGAGATGTCACTGCGCAAATGGTCTGGTGGTTCTGCCCGTTTGCGCGTGTTTAGAGGAGGATTGGTTGCAGATATGCGCTTTGTTGGCAGCAATGCGTCTTTTTCACTCATGCTTCTTTACACATAGTATAAACCAGGGTGGTCAAACTTGTTCAATGGAAGAGTCATTTGCAGAAAATCAAAAACACCAGCAAGCCGCAAAACCAGTTTGTAGTGTCAAAACAAATACGGTAAAGAGTGCAAGTTTTACATTAAATGATTTACTGTAATTGTCAGTATGAAGTTTTTGTTTGATTTTCTAGTCCCCGAAAACCTGGACAGTATTTTTTTAAGCTGTGCGAATTAATTCTCCCAAGTGTTCTATTTTAAGGGTTGCACGGTGGTTTGATTTTACGAACTTCATTACAGGGAATAAATTCACAGCAATATGTTGTGCTATACACAGAAATGAGCTGCACACTGGTATTTTAAATTCTGGGTATTCACTTTCTGGAACCTGTGGCCAAAAATTAAGTGTTTTCTTTCCCAGATTTTCTTGCATTTCGGTCAGTTTTATTTCTACAGCAGACAAGTTTGTAACAAACGGTTAGTGAACTGGACAGCCATCACCGATACATTAACATTGAGTGGATTTATAAGGAATGCAAAGCATGGTTTCAAGTCTTGGAAATGGTCAAATCTGGCTTGGAACTCCTCTAGTAGTCTTACAATTTATTTTAGTATTCTTCCACTTTGTGGTCTGCAATTGCCTCTTAGCGAAACACATTGTTTCTCATTCCGACATTGGGAAAATGACAGAATGCTTTTGACAATATGTGTCTTTGAAATATTTTAATTTTCTTCTGGGAAAAACTTTAGCATAACTTAGGGAAAGAAAAAAAAGTAGGCTAACTAGCGATTTAGGTTCACTGTCGTTGTTATCAAATCGCGCCGACTCCCTGATGACTAGTGTTCCTTCAGGTGCGCAAATGCGCAGAACTGCCAGAGCATTTGCGCGGTGAAATCTCATTCTTGCGCACTCGCAACATTCCTAATTTCATATTGTATACACATCGCATAACCCTTTCGAAACGTTTCACTGGTTGTGTGTCTACATCAGGGGTCTCAAACAGATTGCTCCGAGGGTCAAGTCAGGACCTACAAAGCAACCCGAGGAACGCATTATGACGCTGACGCAACAATGGCGGTTCCTGAACCTTACAAGAAACAGCTTATGCATTTTATTTCCTGCGAAATGTATCGTGAGTTACAGGCAAATTATTTCTAGCCGCCTCTACGTTCGTTTAAAAGAAACTTGTTCACTCGCAGGCGGAGCGCTTTTAAACATCGGTGAATAAACAAAAAAAAACTTACATGTTGATAGTATGAAAATACCCAAAACGCATCGCGAGCAGCACCAAATGCCCTCGGGGCCCACATGAGGGCCGCGTGTTTGAGACCCCTGGTCTACATGGTTGTGAAATTGCATGCGCACTGAAACAAATATTTGCTCAATGTAAAATTTTCTTACAAGGAACACTGCTGGTGACTAACTTCACAAACTTGTGTAAACACATTGATAAATGAAATCAACGTTAAAAGTTGAGGCAACTACTCTCAATCAATTTGGATATTGCTATTCATGTAGAAGAGCCACAGAAAATATGTCGGCGACCCGCAATTCGTCCACCATTGGTTTGAACCTACGTGACTTACCGTTATCAGCAGTCACTGTTTCGCTGCATGACCTGCCAAGAACTCTGCATTCAATAGTTACAAGCGGCAAAACGAGTACCACCGTAACTTGAAGTGCATTTTCGAAGATTTGTTGCCATGTTATTGTTGCGCAACAAAGGCCAATAGTAGAACAATTCGCTCCCGAGTTTCGCAACCTGCCTCTGCAGGCAAGGAGTGGACACAGAGTGAACTGCAAGCTCATAACTGCATGTTATCAAAACTGTGAACCTGACTCCTGTGCAGTGTGAGTGTCATATCGGCAAACAAACTGTTGTTGTATGAATTAACCCAAATAATCATAATAAATTCCTGATTTCACGCTTTCCAGAAATTTTGTTTCTTCGTCCCAATTTCCAGGGGGGAGCGAATGCCCGTCTTCCCCCCCTTTGGACGCCCGTGGCCCGGTTCATGGTTATTTTAGGCCATGGCCACGAGTGTCAAGTGGCTGCTATCTTTGGGTAAACCAGTGTTCGTCTTACACGTATACGTTGATTTCAAGCGTTGATTTCAACCGCGACTGCGCTGAAAGCATTTCTCACAAGGCCACTGCTTTGCACCAAGCCAGCTTCATGCAAGTAACTCGTTGCTAGACGGGCTTCATCAATGATCCGGAACGTTATCCGCGCTGTAATTGGCTGAAAAGAAACAAGTTTAGCGCCCACATGTTCGAACCTGAGGTCTTTCGGAAGCAAATGGTCTGTATTGAAGATAGTACTTGCGACATTTTTGGGACTTTTTGGCGCCCCCACTGGTTCGGCGCCCGGGGCATTGTGCCCCCTTGCCCTCCCCTCCACATTTTTGGGACTCTTTGGTGCCTCCCCCTCCCTGTTCTAATCTAGTTTCCCAGAAGTCGTCTTGGGCGAAATACGCATTTTTAGGTTGCATACCGGCAAATTGCATGTGACTTGGACGATAAAGTTAATGCGTGGACCTTTGACATTCTATGAAATTTACACCCTGGGACAAAAGTTTTTAAGGACACTTGCACAAAACCGAAAAATGTATCTTTAAATGCTCATAACTCGATGAGTAATCAGTACAGTTGTGTCATAATGCTTAATTGTGGTATTGTGTTATTGTAGAGTCTCTGTATTGCAATGTCTTTTCATTTCCAGTTTGACTTCGAAAAGGTGCTAGCAAGGATGCGTTTTAGTCAAAACCTGGTAACTTCGTAAGTGCTAAAAATGTGCAAAAACATCACTGAGCACTTAAAAACGGGCTCAAATTATAACCTTAAGCATTAAACTTTTCTGTACGTCAAATCGCGAAGAAGGTGAAGGTCGGAAAAACAGCTGTGCACAATGCAATCTTGAAATATCAAAATAAGGGCACTTTCAAGGACAGACAAATGTCTGGCCGACCAAGGGTTTCCACCTGTAGAGACGACCGTGTCATGTATAAGGTAGTTATTCAATCTCCAATCAGTTCTTCTAAAAAAATTCAGCCTAAATTAATGGAAGGAGGCACAGTAGTCAGTTCCGAAACGATTCAACGCAGGTTGTGACTGGATTTTGGCCTCAAATCTTGCAAGCCAGGCCGAAAACCACGCTTGACTCAAGCGATGAAGAAAAGATGTCTTGATTTCGCCAAGAGGCATGCCAGATGGGACACAGAGATGAGTCTACTATACAGCAGTTTTCTGTTCGAAGATGTGGGGTTTGCAGGCCTGTTGGAACACGCTACAAGGAAGAGTACACTACCCCAACAGTAAAACATCCCCCTGGCCTAGTCAAATGATATGGGGAGCGATGTCCTTCAGGGGCACAGCTGGACTTTATTTTTTGCCACCGGGAACCACCATGAATGGTGAAAAATAAGTTAATTTGTTGAAGAGCAAGCTTCAGCTCCACATGAGAGTCCACAACTGTGATATTTTCATGCATGATTGTGCTCCATGTCATCGAAGCAAGGTAGTGAAGAATTTCTTGGAGCAAGAACGTATCCAAAGGTTGGAGTGGCGAATAAACAGTCCAGATTAGAATCCTATAGAAAACTTGTGGAACTTCATAAATAAGAAAGTTTTAGAAAAGCATCCCTCACGCCTTGATGCACTTCAAACAGCAATTAAAGAAGTTTGGGTTAGAGACATCGCTCCAGATTATTGTTGCAAACTAGTAGACAGCATGCCACGTCGCCTGCAAGAAGTCATCAAAAACAAGGGTAGCCACACAAACTATTAATTGCAAACGTATTTTTTCAAATCTGTGTAAGCTTTTCATGTTTTTGATTGTCTTAAGTAACCAACAAATTACGAAATGCTAAATCATGTGAAAGGATTGGGTGAAGCAACGGTTATGGCCGTTTGCACAAATTATAGCAAAATGCGAAGTGTCTCCAAACTTTTTTCCCAGGCTGTATTGTTCGTATTGAAAAAGTAAATCTTGGCTTTAAAGAATTTTTTAGAAATAAATGCTAGTAAGCAAACATTTACCGCGAGTTTTCAGTTTTTCTACAATATCAACAAAGACCTTGGTTAGAACTCAGAAGTATGAAAAAGACGGTGCGTTTACTGGAGTTGATTGCTGATAACTTGAACTAGCTTATTGAGCGTATAGTACGCCAATTTGTTGCAAAGTTGAAACGAATGTGGTTCACAAGCACTTGCAGGACAGGTCTGGATATAAAAAACGTTACGTGTTTTTACTAATTGAAAATAGTTGTTCCTTGTTCGTATAACTAGTTCAAAGTAGCTTGCTTACGCTGAAAGCGATGTCTCGGATGAGGCAAACATTATGCTGTTGGCTGTATATTGTATAATGTTTGTGCCTTAGGACGTTGGTCGCGCCTTACCACACCCGATGTGATTGGTAGTATCAGAACCGCTTGCGTGTAAGGCTATATTAGCTCACATGAAAATGAATGGTTGTGAGTTTGATTGAACTTTACTATTCATTATTCTAGTGCTTTATGTCGATCTCTGTTTTAACGTTGCAGTCTCTTCCAAGTTTTTTTTCATTTGGACGTTGTGCATAGCTGACCTGAGATATATACTCAACGTGTTTAACAAATTTTGAAAGTTCAAAGCTTTGATCCGTTGTCAGGTGAACACCACGATGCGCAAAAGTGCATTGCACGATTTTGAGATAAGTTGCCGATCACAACCGTATGCTTACATCTAGTATGTCCTGGAGTGTTTACATGTAGTGTGTCCCTGGTTTCCAAAGTAGGGCGCACGCCCTATAAAGGATGAATTTGATGTTTAATAAGGGGTTATTGGAGAATGAGGTTTAACAGCGCATTTTAATGACCGGTACGTGGAGTCCACGTGTATAGAGGTTCGCTTTTCAAATAATTTAAAAATGTCCCAGGCGTCATGATGACACAGCAGACGTTTGTGTGGATCTTGCCCAAAGAAGGGTGAGAAACACTTCGCTGGAACTTAATACAGTAATGATAACGAAAACTCATTTAGCGTTGGTTTTGGCAAGTTAGTCGCGTGTGATTCTGTTTGTATCGATATTTTTGACTAATGATGGAGGTGTTTTTTTTTTCAGCACGAAACTGTTTATTGAGAACATTTTGCGTGACGTCGCTTTGTCAGATGATGACTGGAAAGTTATGGCTCTTCGCTACTTTAATCCTGTTGGTGCACATCATTCAGGAGCTATCGGTGAAGATCCCAAAGGAGTTCCCAATAATTTGATGCCGTTCATCGCGCAGGTGCTTAGGTGTATAATTCACAGTTGCTTAACAATAACAATTAGTTTTTTTGTCTGCCGTACAGTTCAGGAACTGCGTTTACTGGAATTTCCGCATCTAGCGTAAGTGCACCTTTTGCATGGCGTTAATGCATGACTGCAATTTTGAAAAACTAGGCTGTTCTGGGTGACAGATTTTTTAAGTGTCGTAACTTCGCGTTTTAGTAATGGCTACTGGTCGGTAATATGGTGTCTCATTCACTTCTCTGCGTAGGTTGCGGTTGGCAGAAGACCACACCTCAACGTTTTCGGAAATGACTACCCGACGTCTGATGGCACCGGCGTTCGAGATTATGTTCACGTTGTCGACGTTGCGAAAGGTCACACCGCTGCGCTTCACGTAAGTTCTCTTTCTTCAAAATCTGTCGTCTCTCGTGCTCTCTGGAGAGACTGCATGCGACTGAACGAAGTTATTTTTTAATGTGCCCGTGAATGTTGGTTATTACATGCGATTCTGTGCCGATGTATTGTTAGCGGCAAGTTTCGATGATTTTTTCAAGCAAATTATCCTAGCCTTGCTCTCCTTTGCCACAGGTGTTTNTGGAGAACAAATATTTTCCACAAAGCAAAAACTTTATTTTTAGGGCAAGTGGCATTTTTCTCTTGTTACTTNTGTTACATTCCAATATAGCTATAGCGGAAACACTCCCACAGCCGTTTTACAAGTTCAGTAANATCGTCGCATCATCCAGCTGTAGATCAGCTGTAAAGACTTTGTGGCTGCTTGTTAGTTTTGTNGTGAGATGGCGTGCGTGGGCGATACCGGAGGGTTGTACTGTGTCTCGGTGCTATGATTNTTGCACAGTTATTTACAAAACTACAATTCGTTTATAAGNATCTTGTCGTAATCTAAGGTATTGTTTCACTNCTAGTTTCGGTGAAGCTGAAAGAAAAAATTCAGATGTGCAACGATCTGTAACTGCAAATACAGAAGCAGTTGGCCCGCACCCGAACATTTTTTTGTGCAGGCGTTGCCAGGTATGAAAAATGGGTTTCGAGCTTACAATCTCGGGTCCGGGAAAGGCACGTCCGTTTTGGAAATGGTCAAAGCCTTTGAGGACGCGTCGGGAGTTAAAATCGAGACTGTTATTAAGGAGCGACGTCCTGGAGACGTCGCTATTTTTTACTGCGATCCAAGCAGAGCCTGGGAGGAGCTTGGTTGGAAAACGCAAAAGACAGTGCGAGACATGTGTGCTGATTTGTGGTTTTTTCAGCAAAAAAACCCAAATGGGTACGTTGGTCCCAATCTCGATCCAAATAGGTGCTCTTAGCCTTTCAGTGTTTATTTGGAAGATCAGTATTTCCGCTCATAGTGCAATTTTGCATTGGTTGGGTCTCCTGACCAGAGCCATACAACTCGTCAAGTCGTATAGCTTAAGTTAGTTTAGGTGATGCTNTGTCGTGCTATGCGNTGCAATCTCATTCGCGAATCCATCTAATTGCATTTAATTCGTGCAGATCATAATTTCTATTGACACTCTGTGCAGACAATCTATGAGCAAGCTATTTTCGCTTCATGTGATATTTTTTGAGGAGTGATATATCAACCAAAAGGCAAATGCAATGGAGCACTCCATCTTCGAAAACCGCTGCGCCTCATCATTACGAAGTTCAGACCCGAACAATTTTGCAATGTTTTTAGCCAGTACATGGGATAATGTAGTCCAACTATGCATGTCTAGTGTTGATGTACAACTAATTTAATATTCATATTGTTTAATTTCGAAGCAAAATGCTTGTTGCAAAGAACCTATATCATTGTCCTGGTGTTCGAGGAAATGTGCTGCTGAGAGGATCAGTTTTTGTCATTTGAGCTCCATCACAACTTGCGTTTTTCTGTTACTTTTGTAGCAACTTAGATACAGGGAATCCATAGGTTGTTTTGCAGTGGTTTGACATCAAAGTCGAGATCTTTTTTTCCGGTTTCTTTGCAGCTTTATGCCGCGTGGTACCCGCGAAGGTACAGTATTTCGATGTAGACATTTTTTGTCTTGCTAAAGGGGCCAATGTTCGTGGTAGAATCTCTTTGCATTAAGAACACGATTTGTTGCGGTCAGTTTGCTTCATATGCAGTGTAGTGCTTATCGTTAGTTTTATGCATTTTGTTATAAAAGCCTCTAATGATTCTTTATTATTGATTTTTCGTTCTGATGCTGAACTGACCAGGCAATGCTGACTGCCGCGAACTTCTTCAGAGAATGTTTTTTGACCAATTAGTTTCTGCGACTGCGAATACGTGCTGATAAGGTTTCTCATAATGATGCCACACGTACTCTCGTATTTTTCATGTACAACGTTCAGGCACCTCAATGATTTAGTCACTGGCAGGGCTTACTTGGCTCAAACGGAGAGATCCAAAACCCAAGTTCGCGTAGAACGAGGTTGGACTTTGGGCCGATGTAATCTTTCAACTTACTGATCGGGATTTTCAAATTCGTATTTTTTGCGAATCGCAGAAACCACAGCATCTACTATTGTGTTTTGTGCATTGATTCACTGTTTCTTTGAAGCGTCTCACTTACCCAGCTAGATTTTCTCCTTCCGTCAGGATCTAACAAACGCATGTACTGACCCATTAAGAAAATATATTTTTAAAAGTATTTT
>JGI24159J19872_10012619_pt1 | contig 11016 bp, 6 predicted proteins | sample Ectturendosymbi4_FD_19872 | JGI IMG/M metagenome (IMG submission 19872)
CCCCAACCAAAAAATTTTTTTTCGAGTGTAATCTACTAGGCTGGCCGATCCGTTTGAGCCATTAAACAGCTCTCTAGCGCAATCGGCGGAGGAGCTAGGGCTTTGGTAAGGCAACTGAAATTGCTGGTTTTGGGCTGAAATCAAAGTACGAATATATCGTACCCCGGTTCTCAAAGTGTTAATAGCCAAAAGTGTTTACAGAGTTCTTGATAAAGTTTCACTATCAAACAAGACCTAGTTGTAAGACACGTGCAGTTGCTTGAAAGTGATGGACTTGGATATTGATCAAGAGCTTCGCGAAGCGGAACGTCAGTACCTTGATTTTTTGGATGATGGAGTAAGTTTGACACAATAAGATTAGCTTGTATTGATATTGCTGAAAATAAACATGGGTGCTAAAAGTATGTTTGAAGTAATATGTACACATTATTGTGCCTGTTCTATATTTTGAGAATCCTTGATTGTGGGTTAAATTTCCATGTAATTGACTCAAATCTTCATGTGCTATTGCCTAAAATATCACTTGTTCTATAGCAAAAACTTACTGTCCTAGGTTGAAATGAGATGAAACTCTTGGTTTACCCAGGAGCAGTAAAATCTAATAAGTGCTAATTCCCTTCCAACAATCTCTTGATCAGTGACGAAATCTTGAGATTTGGTCTAGGTATTGAAACGCATTTCAAGACCCACGTTTGTGAGCCAAAGGTTGCAGATCTCAGGCCTATTTTGTTAAAGGCTTTGAATGTACCATCAAAATAAGCTTAGCAATACTTCTACGATTCAACCTATTCACTGTCATCATATCTTTGAAAAAGTAAAAACTTCAAAATGTTTGAAATTTCACAAAATTGCAACTGAGAAGTTCAGATACAAAATACAAGAAACTTCTTGGCAAAAGTCGTAAGTCGTGGTATCAAACATTCAGATCTCAGCTTAGTGAAGTCTTGATCTTGGAGTTTTAACCAACTCTTAGTCTTGGAGGTGGTGTTCTCAACTACATTGCTTTTAATGTTAACACTTTCGCTGCTGGGTGGATTCCCCACGGCAATATCCACTGTTACTGGGTGATGTACCTTCAACTCTTTCATGTCTGGTAATGTTCGAGGATTTCGCACCAAAAAAACAGATCGCACGTGGCTTTATGCGAGCGTAACTCTGGCACTGAAAGGGGTAGAGAGCTGTTCAAAGGCTTAAAAGACTTGGCAAGTCTTCTAGTCTGCACTCGAAAAGAATTTTTTGGTTGGGGGTTGCGGATTTTTGTGAGTGACGTCGTAAGTGAAGTAGTTTTAGGGCCATTTTGGATCATGTTACCTGGCCTAGGGCCCAACTGCTAGGCCAAAGTATTTCGCTAAAGTTTTCGTTGGAAACTAGGCTCAAGTCCGAGTGTTTTGAGCCTTTGATCGACTTGCTAGCGTTTCTAGTTCAAAAGTTATGATCTAAAATAAACAAATTATTTAAATAACTAATTATTCAAATATTTTTATTACTTTAGATCATAACTTTTGAGCCCAAAACGTCAACAGGTCAACCAAGTATCAAAGGGCTTGGATTGTAGCCTAGTTTCCAATAAAAACTTCAGTGAAATACTGCCATCTAATGGTTTGGGCCCAGGGCCAGATGAAGTGGGCCAAGGTGGCTTAAAAGTCCTCCACTTATGACATCACTCACAAAAATTCCACAACCCCCAACTAAAAATTTTTTTTTGAGTGCAGACTAGAATGCTTACCACGTCTTTTGAGCCTTTGAACAGCTCTCTACCGCTTTTGGCACCAGAGTTACGCTCGCGCAAAGCCACGTGCGATCTAGTTGTTTTGATGCGATAATCCTCAAAATAGGCTGGACGCCAAAGTGTTAAATTTGCTATTCTTCTATTCATGACATGACCAGCCATGCCAAACACTTATTCATTAGTAGCACTAGTTGCCATTTGCCATCAAGCAGTATGTATTTCTTGCAGGCCACTGAGAGCTATAAACTTCAATCCATAGAGAATTTCACTTCATCCTTGTACCGCAAGCTCTCTGTAGCATTGAATTTCTTGCTCATGTCACTTGCATTGGGGCAGCATTCAGTTACCTGCACCAAGTAACTTCACTCCAAAGGTGAAACAAGCAAGGAATATGAAATTTTTATTAGGAAGTCAGTTTCATGTAACACTATGCATCATCAATCCTTACATCTACAAGCAATGCTAATAGGTGAAATGTTAAAACGCTGAAACAAGGGCAGGGAAAGCAAATAACCTCAAGACTAAAGTTATAAATCACACAACATTAACAACAATAAAACTTGAAATTATGTCTTTCTCAAATAATTGCATTCACTAGAGCTTCAAAACTTACTGCAAAAGTAACATAAACACCTTGTTCTCAGACCAACATATTCACTAGAATTTTGTTTCATGAAGCAAAGCAACGCATCTGTATTTAAAGCTTGAAACAACATGCCGTATGATTCAGAAATTTCTGCAAACTGCGTAAACATAAACTGCATTTGTAGCATTGGCAGCCAAGCTTAAACGTGAGCATTTGAAATGCTGTGACAGAAGAAAACAACAGTGCCAGCACGTTGGTGGTGTAAAAAGTCAAAACACGTCAACGAACAGCACAAAGATATAAAAATTTATCACATGCGAGGAAGGATCATGTTTTGAATATAAATTTGTGTGTCAAGTTGATGATGCCATTTATGTTCACAGCTATTCAGGGAGCGAAAGTTGAGTTGTTCAAATGCTCAACAAAAGTAACGGAGTAAGCTTCATGTATAGGTGGTTTATTTACAATACCATGGAAAACTGAATAGTGCCCAAGTTCAACCTGTCCCATTCTGTGGGTCCCCATACCTACCCTGCAGATGTGGTTACCTGCAACCAGCGCAGATTAACCCGCCACATGCAGGACTCTAGTACCTATGCTGTTATGTCACATTTTAAAATTGTTTTAGATGTAAATATGTTTTTAGTCTGCTGCAGACCTTAAGTCTGGGATAGTGAATGAACAAAATTAACAAACAAATTAATGAAGTTCGCTCTGTGGCTTGTGTGTATGCTTAAATCCTATTTTTCTTGTTTTCAGGTGACAGACCAAGGTGTCTATACTGATTTGGTACGACATATGATTGAGAACAACAAGTATCGCATTGTTGTCAATCTAAATGATCTCCGAAGAAAAAACGAAACTCGATGCAACAAGTGATATGTGACATTTATGCCTTGTGTTTTTCTGTTTTAAGGTGTCCTATAAAAATTGAGCTCCAAACAGACATGTGACAACTATCATTAATCACAAGTGCATCTGAATTGCAAAATAAGGAGAGTGAATTTAATTGTTTACTGACATTATTTCACAAATGCATAGTGTTAAGGTTTATTTATCTGTAAGAGAAAGCTTCCAAGTTACTATACCAGTGTACTTGCTTTCCTGGCTTAGTTACGTGTTTTAGTTTAGGGCCAGTTTACCTCCATTCTTAGAACTTTGCGACGTTGCATTCTACTTGCTTGGCTTAATACTTTTTGGCCTGTTTTTAAGTTTACAACTTAAATTTTTTTCTCTCTATATTTATTTTTCAATGTTTGACTTGTTAAGGTTGCTGCAGAACTGCTCTGAGGAACTTGGTGCATTTCAACGAGCTTTGAAGAGTTATGTTGCTTCAGTAGATGCTGTCCATGCTAAACAACATGAAGAATTTTTTGTTGGGTTTGAGGGAAGGTAATTGATGGATTTTGGTCTGATGTTTCTGCACTTTTATTGCAATTAATGTGTTACTACACTTTGTATCCATTCAGAAAGAACAATTTTTTAGATAAAAGCAAACTGCAGTGGCAACTTCCATTTCTGTACCACATAATTCTTTCAATGCAAACCTCAGATGCATTGGACATGTGCTATTTGATGCAGTGCTCTTCAACCATTTTGTCATCAAGGAACCACTGATAGACTTTCGCGTTTGTCATGGAACCCCATTAACAAAAACTTAAAAGACACGAATTACTTGTAAGAATATCAAGTATTTTATTATTGCATAATTCAACAAATGAACAGTTATTACAGAATTTAAAAAGCAACAAATTTAATGACTCACTTGGTCTTGCATTTTTTTAATTTAGCTGCTACATTCAGAATTTGGTCATCTGGCAAAAAGAACCCCCATCTGAAATATGTGTCGTCCCATTTTCTAATTTTGGCAATTGAATTGCATTTAGTCCGCTTCCGATCAGGTCCCTCTTTTACATTTGAACTACATTGCTCATTACCATCCACACCTTCGCTGTTGTTATTATTTTGCTTCACATATAAAAATATGCGATTTTGCTTCATCTGGCTTGACTAAATAGTAAAAAGTTTGGTTTCACATTGTTTTTACTTTACTCCCACAAAGGTTGAGCAGCAGCTCTAGTCTGTGACTCCGTCTACTCTCCCCTAGACTCAGGCTGTCTACTTTACTGTGAACTGTACACTGGCAACATCGTATAACTGTGATGCAACAATAACGTTCTTAACTGCACAACAATGAACAAGTGACGTACAAGCTATCAATATTTCTTGTTCCGCTATCTGCACTCAACCTCCTGTATAACTAACTGTCCTACCTGGAGTCTGAATGCGGCACGGTGATCTAAAAATTTCATAATGACGCATCAACATACTGAAGGAAAAATCATTTCCCCTAGAAAACGAGAAACTCTTGCGGAACTCCACTACATGTTTTGTGGAACCCCTGTTGAAGAGCACTGATGTAATGAGAGAAATGAAATGTTGCTTCATATCTTTGAATTGGCACTGATTTAAATAATCATCGAGACAAACCTTGGTCTACTCACATGTCAGTGGCATAGGTGCTTCCATAAATGAGAGTAAAGACTAATCAAAGCAAAGAATTTATGAACTGCTGAACTGATAGTAAAATATTGCAGTGGTGATGCTAATTTTTGTTACCTGCGAAAAAACCTATCAATTACAAATACAGTAGTAATTTTTCCTTTTCAAAAACTGCCACTCTCCAAATCATTCCATTTTTTACTAGCCTATAAAATCACTTGCTACATTTTGAAATTGTTCCTCCTGTTATATTTACTGTTTTTATTATTTTTTAAACTGCAGAATCCAGTTGGTCCATGTGTAGTGTCTGAGAGTGTGGATGCAGTAAACTATGTTACTGAGTTGTGTGCAATTATAATTAAAATCTGTGTCATTGCAGTTCTACGTAAATCTATATAGAATGTTTAAAATCTATGAAAAAATATTTTGTTTATGAAATAAGCCTCTTGTAGGTTTTGGTTTGGATTATTTTAAATTGAACAAGACAAAGCTATGAAGCAAAATTGCGGAATGATAAACGTGGTTTCAGTTTTCAATGAAAAATGTCTTCAACTGTTACGTGATAATGTTTTGCTCATGACCAAAGAAACTTTGAACAAAATTCCAAAGTTACCAGTTTGGAAGTTTTGGGCATGATTCTATGTGATTTGCTGGTTATAAGATGTGTTATCACTTGTCACGCTGCTGCAGATTTTTATAAGATTTGAAACTTGGACATGAAAGGAACTATTTGACATCTGTGATAATAACCTTTGGTCAATGTTTCATCTTTGGGTTCTATTGGAGTTTTCAGAAAGTTATCAGCTGTGTTACTGGTGGTACCCTTGGAATTTTTCAATTGCAGGCTGATATGTGCATTAGTCTGCATGTTTAATGCCGATGAGAATGCTAACATAGCATAATTACTTGTTGACAGTTTTGGAGCAAAGCATGTCACACCAAGAACTTTGACTTCATCATTCCTGGGAAACTTAGTGTGCGTTGAAGGGATTGTAACGAAGTGCTCACTTGTGCGACCAAAGGTAAGAAGCTTCCCTGCAGATAAATACAATTGTGAGATTCTGACATTTTATGGATCAGTGTCTGAAAAGTGTAGAATGTACAATTGTACAGGTGAATTTCCACTGAAGAGGAAAACTATAATTCACATGAATAGAATTGTTTTTGGCAGTGTAACTTATGTAAGACAATTTGTGAGGTCTGATTTTTTCAAATTCCCAAATTGAATTTTCTAATTCTTATTAAACAATACAGTTTTGACTTAACAACTTTTGTTCAGACTTCTAAATGTTTAGGTTTTCTGGATTTTATTGATAGAACTTTCTTAAAGCATGATACCGTTTGTATTTTTTCTGCATTGTGAGCAAATGTAACTGTGTTTTAATAAGTTGTTTCTTAGATAAAAATAGACAAAACTATTGGAAGATTTCCGACTATACTTATCACTGTTCTAGGAAAACCAGAATTTGGCATATAAGTGCCACCAGTGCATTGAACAGCAAACTGTTATTTATTTCTATACAATAACGGTCAGTTTCTGACGAAGATGGTTGCTTTGAAAGGTTGTCCGGAGTGTACACTACTGCCCAGCCACCAACAAGACCTTAGATAGAAGATACACAGATCTGACATCTTCAAATCCTTTTCCAAGTAGCTTAGTTTACCCTACAAAAGATGAAGACAACAACCCTTTGGAAACGGAGTTTGGCCTTTCTGTTTACAAAGATCATCAGACTTTAACAATACAGGTTGCTTGTCGCGTTTATTTTTGTGTCTTTTTCAAAAGCAGCTAGTAAGAACATCAGGTGTGCTATTCTGACCCGAAACGTACATTGTTATATTATCGGTGACCATCACATACTTTCGATAATTGTGATTTCCTACATAAATTCAATGTTTTCTCCTGGTTCGACCTCCACAAGCGAAATGGTTGCTTGGACATATGTCTGAGACTCAAGACAGCTTTTTATCAAATCCATTGCCAGACAATAGTGTTCGCAGTTTACTCCTTGCACGCATTGTTTAACAATCCTGAGAAACAGCTCATTGACTGACTTCGATCCTTTGTAAAGATTGTTTATGAAAGTGTGGTAGCACGGATGTTTAACTTGATACCGCTTTGTGAAAAGGTTTGTTATTATTTTAACAACAATAGGTTCTGTTCTGCAGTGCTGTAATTTTTTGAGGAAATGTAACGTATGTCCATTGTATGTGCAGCAAATGTGTTGCGTTCTTAATCGTAAGCAAAATTTTAATAATGGCTTGTTCAATCCCTGGGATGATAGCATCACTGATAAAAGCCTCAAGATCACAAAGGGTACAGTATTATTTTCTCTTGACCCCCATTCAATCGATTGTGGGCAATCGAATAATTTACGGGGCAATCTTTGATTATGCAAATGTTGTCATCTTCACAAAGGAAACGTTTGATTTCCAAAACAGTGTATCAGGACCGCGGCCATCCTAGGGCAACTATATCTCAGTGGTACGTTATCCAACGTGTCAATTGAAAGGTTGGCGTTTCAGCCGCGGTCACTGAAGGTGTTGCAGTAGCACATCTTGGGCTTGCATGTCCTGTGCAAGTCTCATTCAAACAAAGTTTTTGGTAGACAAATTGCTAAAGCAAACGTTTGGCGGTTTCAAAAACTTTTCCCGGTTGAATGGCGTTAGATGCTGTTGGTAGATTTTAGGTTTGTGCTTTTATTGTTAGATAATTATCGACTCAGAAATTAGGAATTCTACAGCAAATGTCTTCGCAGGAAATGCCCGAGAAAGCTCCTGCTGGTCAGTTACCACGCTCTGTAGATGTTGTTGTCGACGATGACTTGGTGGACCAGTGCAAACCTGGTGACCGAGTACAAATCATTGGAACTTACCGCTGCTTGCCTGGGAAAAGAGGAGGTCACACTTCTGGCATTTTTAGGTAAAATATATATCCTAATTTTTGTTTTCTATATATTTTTTGTCCTGCCGCTTCAGTAACGGCTTAATAAATATTTAATGGCGAGCACTGTAAATACGAATATCAGCGGGGGTTCATAGTGTTTAATAGTTGCTCTGGTACCGTGCTATTTACGCAACACGCTGAAACGCCTTCTTTATAAATGTGATTTTTTCCCAGAAAAGGTATTGGCTAAATTGAGGGGGAAATATATCATACAGTAATATGGCAGCCTTCGGCATACTTGCTGATCAATGTTGTTTACCAAAAGCTATTTGCCGCAGTCGACTGTTCTACGCGTTTTCTCTTAATACATCCATACTGTGTGCTAGATTGTAAAGGTTAATGCGAAAGTAAGCAGTTCTCCTTAAAGGATGCTTTCTTTATTCTTTTTTATGCTTGTTGAGTCTACTCAAATGTGATCTTTTAAGTAAGTATAATGTCTACCTTCACCCAAATTATCTCGCTATCGTAGGAATAATTGTTTTACAGAACGATTTTGATTGCAAACAACGTCAAAGCACTAAGCAAAGATGTTAGCCCAACATATTCTGCGGCGGACGTCCGCAACATCAGAAAGTTTTCGCGCTTGCGAAAAGTCGATGTGTTTGACACACTAGCTCGATGCTTGGCCCCATCCATCCACGGGCACGAATACATCAAAAAAGCTGTTCTGTGCATGCTGCTTGGTGGAACAGAAAAGGTGATCGGTTGTTTCTCGCACGTGCATTTCAGGACAGAGGACTTCTGTTCTGAAATCTTACCGATTTGAATAAGAGTTCAGGATCGAAGATACCGTTGAAGAGTTGCTTGAAATCTACTTCCTATTTTTATAAATTTTGCTGGTTGATTAGAATTCGTCGCCTTTGTGGAGGCAACTAGATACTTGAACACAGATATGTGCAAGTCTTGATCGTTGCAAATTCATGAAAACAGAGCCCAGTCGGCCGATTCCTCGAAAGCTTGCAGCAAACCTAGAGTTATTAATTGTCGTTTATCATAGATATTTAATTTTCACACTACGATTAGGTGATATCATGTGTATTGAGTAGCAAACGAAAGTATTACACTGAGCAAATGTTTATTTCAATGCGCATGTCGTAATCATGTGGACACACAACTGTAGTGAAGCGTTTCAAGCGGTGAAAGGGCTATGTGATACATATACGACATGAAATTTGGAATAATCAAGTGCACGAGATTGAGATTTCACTGCGCAAATGATCTGGTGGTAGTGCGCAGTTGCGCACCTTAAAGGGAACACCGGTTAGTAGTTTCAAAATTGCATTAATAGCACCCAATGTTGCACGCACCTGGTCCATTGCATACCTCAGAAAGATTTGCGTACCCTGCGCATTTTGTGGATAGTCGCTTTAATAGTACGCACCGAGTTTTTTACATGAGGATAAGAAAACGCGCACTTACTATTCTAGTGTATTTATATTTTTTTGCTCGTGTGTAGCTATTTCAACGATGAGGACGCATTGACAATTTGTTATTTGATTTGTTTGATATACATTGCAGCTATTTAATTATCATCTTCAGTAATAGGTGAACTATGTAGCAAGGGTGCGGTAATCAAAGTCGCCAGATTAAAATCTCAATAAAAATCCAAACAGTGCTAAAAAGCGGCCAGAAAAAGGCCAAACCGATTGTTTAAAGGCCGGAAAAAAGGCTTGACTTTGTTTGTGGTACTGCTATTCCTTTGTCACAAAAAAACATTTAAATTACAAATAATTATAAATTTTCCTCCAAATTTCGGTTAAGTCTTGCTTGGCCTTGTACTGGAGCTCATTACTGATGCTTCTCTCACATGGTTTGTGAAATACACACTTTGGGTACAATGGTACATAGCTTGCGACTGATCCATTGGCAGCTTTTTGCACGAAAGTCGCGCCCATTCACTCTTGTACTTACTACATTCCACTTCTCGACCTCATTGTCGCATTGCTAGTGGAGACGCAGACCTGTCTGCAAGCGTTGAGCCTGCTTAGTGCTTACAACAACGCACTATACAGTTCACACATTTCCAGTGATTACGCGCAACAATTACTTCGAATCTCGCATGCTTCAAATCGTACTAACATCATAACGCGGGCGTCAGTCTATACCAGGGGTCACCAACCATTTTGAAACTGAGCTACTTCTTGGTACAGATTCATGCGAAGGCCTACCAGTTTGATACACACACTTCTGAAATAAAAATTTGCTCAATTTGTCTTCAATTATGTTATTAATAAAACAAAGATATTCATCAATGTGAAGACACTGATCATGTTTATGCTATTGTCAGAACAGGCCTGCGGTCGACCAACGTGGTCCGTGAGGGCGACCTGGTGCCTGTGGGCGCCATGTTGGTAACCCCTGGTCTATATAGTATTTATTACAAAAATTTTGCATGTGTGTAAGCGAGAAAAATGGAATAGTAATATTTTTGTTCAGAGGAATCTTTTTCAGCGTAAAAAGGCGAAACGAATTGTTTAAGACCAACCAACGTGAGATTAGGCCCAAAGACCAAATAATTTTTTTAGGCCAACCAACTTGAAACGAGGCCAGATTTCTGAAATTTGGCCCAAAAAAGGCCAATCTGGCAACCCTGACCGGTTGATATTGCTAGCCGTAAGCTATTATGCCTTTTGCAATCATACAGATCTTGGAAAATGGAACGAGATTGCGTGGAGACATAAACGTGCTATTAATTGGAGACCCCAGTACCGCAAAATCTCAAATGCTGAGATACGTGCTGCATACTGCTCCTCGAGCCATCACTACTACTGGTAGAGGAACGACTGGGGTGTGTACAAACATGTAGCTTTGAATCAGTGACTTAATTATTTTTCTAATGCTTACAAACCAGAAGTACAGCAAACAAAGTTGAATTTATGTGCGTAGATGATGATCAGCTCACCTCTTCTGGATTGGTGCATACGTGTTACCTGCTTAAGCTCCAACAATTGTTCAAAGCTGTTTTTTTTTCGCTGCAACATTTCGGTCGTATGTTCAATCGTACCATTAAATCTCGCCGTAACAGTATGCATCTAGACTGTATTTTTGGTCCTTATGACCGAATTGACTTAGTTTTTGCGGTCTTTTAAAAAAATTCTGTCTATGACCGAAAAAAAAGTAAGTGCAAAGTCACTTGGTTTAGCTTTCCGAGACTGTCATTAAAAATTGCTGACGGCTGTTGCCATAATACGTTGCCTCTGTCGCGATGTAAAATCGCACCAACACAGCAATACTTTCAGCCGCGTACCACTG
>JGI24159J19872_10012621_pt1 | contig 11015 bp, 8 predicted proteins | sample Ectturendosymbi4_FD_19872 | JGI IMG/M metagenome (IMG submission 19872)
GATATAGCATGGTGGGTGTGTTGTAGCTGTTGTGTAGGTATGTGTACATAGGGGGACACAGTCTTTTGATGTTTTCTAGGCTGACTTTTCTGTTGAGTTTGTTGAATGCATTGCCTGCATCGACTTACAGCAGGCATTCACTGCCTTGTTCCTCTTCATAACTTTTCCTTACAGCATGTGTTGCTGCTTCTATGCCTGATTCCAGTCCTGCACATGTCTGCAGTGTTCACACTGCATGAATGATGTCTTCCTTCTGTGAGTCCTATGATTTGTTTTGCCAATGATTCGTTGTAGGCATTCATCTACACCTACTGGCCTAATGCCATTGTCTTTTTTCTTGATTGGAACAAGTCTGCATGTGAGGAGAGTTGATATGTAATTGTGTGGAATGGTGTCCGTCGCAAAACACCTGGCCAGAGTGGAAATTTCGTCAGCTAGCTTTTGTGAGTGTGGGTGCCATATGATTTTGAACAAATCATGTCTCTCCATGTCAATCTGTGTTGGTCCTCCAGACCCCGGTGAGTTTTTGGCATTGGATATGATTTTATCTTGAGTTATGTTTTCAAAGATAACCCTCTCTGTTTTGGTTTCAGGCTTATCAATTATGGCAGATTGTTTTAGTTCCGCCGCTTTTGGATGCTTGTCTTTCAGTTTCTTTTTGATGTCTGTAGTGATGTCATGTTTTCCTTTAATATCATTTTGGCATTATCCACAAATTTAAGGGCCTTTTTCACTTGTCTTTGTAGCGTCAGTCTACAGAATGCTTTCTGGTCTGATTGTTTTGAATGATTTTTTTAGTCTTGTTTAAATAGCTTCACACTCTGAGATTAGTTCTTCTAGCTTTCTGTGTTTCCACCATTCCATTCTTTTGTTCAAGTATTTGACACGTTCTCTGTTTTTGATTTGAGTGATGGCTTCTGGAGTAGTAACGGCAAAAATACTTGACGCATGTTGATTGCTACTGGCTCCCATCTTTTACTGCCGTTAAAGAGTCCTATAAGATGAGACACTTCTGCAACTAATGTTTTTCCAGCTTTTCCTCTTGNGATTTGCATTTAGTTTTTTTTCCAGTTAACAATTGTTTGGTAAGCCGAATTGAGACTTTTTTGATTTGCTTAATGTCTTTCATCTTGCCCCATGCTGTAGATGTTTCCCTTTGGGTGGTTTCCTTATCTTGGTCTTTGCAGCTATCACAGAACCATTTCAATTTGTTATCCCCAGAATTGTCTTCCAAGTATATGGAATATTGATCTTGTGGTATTCCAACACAGATGCAGTGGTACCATTTTGTGCACCCTCCATCACACTCTAGGCCTTCATCAAAGTCGTCAAAAATTTCCTTACAAACTCCACATTCACTCATCCCTGCTGCCCCAGCGGCCTTTCAGAACTTCAGAAAAGGCTTCAATCAGTCTACACTACACATTTGAGGTATTCAAATAGTCACTACCTTAGTTATTTGAAAATTCCCAAAAAGCATCATGAGCCACATGTGTTTGAGACCCTGGTTTAGGTTCAGGTTTAAGTGTAGGATTTAGGTTTAGGGCTTAGGCTTAACATGTGGAAGTGTCTAGGTAGCCAGCTATGGCTACACAAGGTCAAATAACCACTGCTGGCTACCTAGACACTGCCTTAGGTTTAAGTTTAGCGTTTCCTTTTACAGTTTAGTTTTAAGGTATAGGTTTTGGGTTTTACACAGTTGCAAAAACTGTCTGTAACCCTGTGATTCCGCCGGCTCCAATGCCTTGTAAAACGTTCTGTTTTGTCTGTTTTTTATCAACCTGCATTATGCAGAGTGTGTGTGTTTATACTATGGACTTTGTGTCTGGTCACACACAAATAAACAAATAAATTTGCATTGTGACCAGGATGAAATGCTAAATTCAGGTGTATCGGCTTTGTCGCATGACCAATTCTGAAGGCAAAATATATCCTGTCTCTTTTTTATTCCATGCTTTTACAAGAAGTGAGTTATGGAGAAGCTTATGGTTTGTACATTTGTGATTGGCCTATAAATTGACAAAAAAAACTGCAACGAACATACTCCAATACTTAATTTTGAGAAATGCATGTCTCATTTTCTTGTTTATGTTTCAGTGTTGGCAATTGGCAGCTAACTGAAACGTAAATTTACTTCCGTCCAGGGTACATATTTCAAAAAATAAACCTAGCTGAGTATCTTGATAATGAATAAGTTTTATCATAATCAGTAATGCTGCACTGAGGTTATTTGTGTCAACAGTTTCATAGGTTTTGGTTGTAGCAGTGTATTTTGTTCTTATACATTTACATAAGAAGTTTTAACACCAACATGAGACTCATTGCTGTTTTGGTTATTCTTGTTCCTGCCACTGTACAATGTGCAAGTTTCACAAAAGGGCAAGACTTTTATAATATTGTGAAAGTTGTGAACCAGATGAACACCACATGGCAGGTATTTCTTTTTTTAGACCAAGCTGAGTATGTGTAACCACTTAACTTGCAAAACTTGCAATTTTTCATAGGTGATAAAGGAATATGCATTTAAAATTTTAGTTCCGATTTACTTTTAATTGTTATACTGTTTTTATGAGTGGTACTAGTTAGCCTTCAATTTTTCTTGAAATGGGCTTGACATCATTTTAAGCCAATGTTTTTTTGCTATTGTATCATTACTCTGCCTGGCTGTGGTTACTGTGATTTCTATTTTAATTGGAAAAATCAGTTGGTACTATTGGTTGTGAGTACCAACTATGCTAAGTATATAAGCTGCGGTCTGCCAAACTCAGAGCCACATATGGACTCAAAATATAGTTGTGCTAGTAGATCTTTGGACATGGTGTGCATAAGCATTCTTTTATCTGTTTGCAAGTTACTGTTACACATAGAGATCATGGTCTATAACAGTGATTCTTAACCTTTCTTCTACAACACCTCCCTTAATTAATTTCCTTTGTTTCAACCCCCCTGATTTAAATAAGTGAATCAGATGGAAATCTTCCCCATTGAAAAACTTTCCATACTGTAGAGTGTGCAAGGGCTTGTGCTTGTGCCCCACTGGGGAGAGCATTCCCCCAGCTAAGAACCACAGGTCTGTAAAGTTAAGGTTGATCTCAAGATTAGAATCACTGATAAAAAAGTATTTATGTTTAGCAATTGGAATTGTTAATTTAAATGAAAAGCAGTTGTATGTTGACTTATTTTTAATGATTGCAGCAGTGTTTAGGCTGCATATTAGTAATTCAAAGTCATGAGCAGTGTGCGAAAAGTTAAGTTTGTGCATTTGTATGTGCTTTGTTTGCTTTTCTGTAATTTTGTATATTATGCCTCTTCTGTAGTACCTTCACATTTCCATTTGCTCAGCTTCACTGAATGTGGACATGTTTTCAACCCTTTCGTTTTTTTCCTTTGTTAATGTGCTTTGTTACTAACTTCTGTCTGATGTTTGATTTTACACTTTTGTCACGTTTTTCTCTCGATTAAAACATCCTCAATTTAGTAATGATTTGTGCCCAAAATATGGCTTGCTCAGTAGCTGACCCATAAGGTATTTTGTCAATCCTGTGTGTCTCAAATAGGCAGTTTACAACAATTTGCAAAATTCTTGATGTCTTGTTTTTTTGAATTTCTTTACTTTTATGACACACAGTCAATTTTCTTTTCCATTGTGTTTTGTTTCTTTTGCATGGTTTCAGTCATAAAAATTATGCATAAACCTACCTACCTTCCTGACCTTTCTGGTATCTTGCTCAACCACTAAGTGATAAAATGTGGGTGCAATTTTACTGAAATCCTGTACAACTATTTTTGTTGAACAAGTAGTGGTTTAGGCTGTCCTCACCCTGTTCTACATCTATGTATCTGGCTAAATAAAGCAATATTTAAAATGTAGAGCTGCTGAATGCATGACACTATAAGGCAAGAAAGTATCTACTGGTGTTCTTTGTTGTTGTTTGATCAACTGCTTCTAACCTGCTATGCATAAAATAATTTGGTCCACTGTGTGTTGTTACATCTACATATACTTGTGTAAATGCGTTTTCTTTTGTAGGCTGGACACAACTTTGATCCTGAAGCGTATGTTCCTGAAGATTTGAAAATATTATGCGGTGTAAAGCAAGGAAAAGCCAGCGTGGGTTTGGACGTTCTGTGAGTTTCTTGAACTTGTTACTTTTATGTCGAGACATGTGATGGTTAATGAAAATGTCTTGGTAAATCTGGAATAGTTAAACCTGATCATCACTGAACTTTGTGTTGGAACAAGGAAACCAGGGTGTTTGGCAAAAAGGTTGAAGTTAGCTATCGGTTGTTGATGACCTTTTTCGTCATTCATGTGAATTTNTTTGAAATTTATCTGNTATTTTGTTGCTTTCAAATTTTCAATTACCAGTCGATAAATTTTCACGTCTCTGTCATGGGTGTTTCCACGAAGCCACTGTTTTGAAGTTTGAACCAGGTTCTCGGAAAGTTACGTTGACTGTCTTGTTCTCAGAATAGTTTTTAGCAGTTTCGACTGCATCACAATTTGACAATGATGAAAATCGTTTTAGTTTCCATGATGTGAATGCAGCTGCTCTTCCAGACACTTTTGATTCACGAAAACAATGGCCCCACTGCCCATCAATACAGAAGATAAGAGATCAGGTATGTTTACCTTCGCAATATTCTTTCATTTTAAGTACATGCTAAGAGTAAGTTTTCTTTCAACAATTTATACTCCGGCATGTAGGCCTGGACTGGTTTTGCAGTTGGTTGCAGATACCACAATCTACCGGGAAATTAGCGCTGGCTGCCACTGTCGTGAGTCGTGACGTATGTAGCGGATACCTACTTCCCTTGGCTGGTGTTTTTCTCTGGCTGCGCTAGTGCACTGAACATACGGCAGGACAGTAGAAACGTTTGCGAGTTGCAGGCGCGTTGCGAAGCAAGGAAGCTCTTCTATATTATACTTTTGCAAGTGGTCGTTCTTTGCCACAATTACGATAAAGTTATAGTCGCCTCCATGTGCTCAGCCATTGATTACATGATGTCGATTTTTGCATGTGATCGTTACATGATGAAGGTCACATTAAAATTTGAATGCTACACTTCGCATAAGAACAAGAGCTGACTTCTGACTGGGCTCGGCTGTGACTAGTAGAAGTTAATGTAAGACTTCCTTGCTTTACCTAACCTATGAGTCTACGAAAAAAACTTTAAAAGTTTACGAAACTAAGTAAATGTGCAGAATTAGTGCATGCGAAAGACTTTATCCGGCTTTTTCTATTTTTGATTATCACCGCTTGAAAGAAACTATGTTTTAGGTTTCCAGCGGCTATAGAGAAAAACATCAAAGACAGCTTCCTGTTTTACTACCTACTATGTGCGGTTGCTCCAAAATAAATGCACAGAGTTTGTGCACGCGAAGCGTTTTCTCCGCTTTTTCATTTTTATTGCTTCAAGGAAACTGTGTTTTAGGTTTCCAGCGGCAATGGAGAAAAACATCAAAAACAGCTTTCTGTTTTAGCGCCAAGTGCGCGCGGTTGCTTCACTGTAAATGCAAAATTTAGAAATACTCATAATTTTAGGTGCACTACTGTCACCCTCCATGCACTCAAGTTACTTATGGGAATTGTTTTCATAAAAGCAAATTCCTGATATTTGCATCTTCAACAGAAAAAAATTAAACACTTTCCCAGAACAAGGGTTTTGTCACTTCCGACCCACCCTGTTTGGTTCGCCGCTAGTGACACAGTGTGTGGATTGCCAGCGACACATTCCTTATAGTGTGTGGGGGTTGCTAGAGACCCATACACTCTCCAAGCATGGTTGGTCACTCTATATTGGTCGCTAGCGAACCAGCTGGGAAATACTACTAAAATGCATATGAGTTGCTAGTGGCCCAGTTACGTAATGACTGTTGAAAAGCTTAGGCCATTGAGAGCGCAAGCTCCAAGTATTTACGTTTTTTTGGAGAAAATTGTGCAATCGCTCTCGAACTATCCACTGCCTGGTCGGCTTTGATTCCGACGTATTGGTCAAGCATATTTGATGCATACAAACGTCTTCGGAATAAAGAACTGTTCAGTTGATTTTTTTCGCCTTATTTGCACGAAGTACTTAATAGAAATTAGTGTTTAAAAATAGTTTTCACAGCTTTATGTTGAATTTTGGAGCGACAAACCTGTAGACACGTGCCTAAAGAACCTCACGCAGTTTGAAGCTTTCTGTTCCTGGCTATACCATAACTTCACGAAGCCAATACTGATAATCATGCATACAACCGATTAGATTGTGCTCTGCAAAACACACGCGCAGTGTAAATCCTGAAAGAAGGCATTTGAGGAGATGTTGGAAACAGCAACTTCGCTGAAGTAATGAAGAGCCCATTCACATTTTGATTAAACTACACTTCATGAGCTAAATTTCATTAGAAATTCAACATGCGACGAAACCTTTGTTTTGCCAGGGATCGTGTGGATCGTGTTGGGCTTTTGCTGCTGTGGAAGCCATGTCAGATCGCGCATGCATTTTCAGCAATGGAAAAACTTTGTTGGAAATTTCCGCTCAAGACCTGTTGACCTGCTGTGGTTTTCTTTGCGGAGATGGGTATGGGTTATCCGTCGCTTTGTGTCTGTATAAGAAAAACCCAATATTCGCTGCGGATGTATGAGTTGATTCTTTCGCACGCCATATTTACTGTAGATACCGGTCTGATCCTGTTTTGGGATAAATGTATTCATCTGCACGATTGCTGATCATGAATCACGTTGAATTGAATCAGTAATTAACTGAGTTTTATGGATTAAATTCCTTGTCAGAACTTTTATTAGTTTCAAGCATAACTGCTGTAATTTCAAGATGGGCTAAAGTCGGAGTAGATTTCTTGTTCATATCGCCGTTTTGTGCTAAATCCGAAGTTTCTCTAAAGCAGGGGTCACAACAGTTTTGAAACTGAGAGATATTTCTTGGTACAGATTCATGCGAAGGGCTACCAGTTTGATACACACACCTCTGAAATAAAAATTTGCTCAATTTGTCTTCAATTATGTTATCATTAACAAAACACAGATATTCATCAATGTGAAGACACTGATCATATTTATCCTATTGTCAGAACAGGCCCGCGGGCGATGGTCCGTGCGGGCGACCTGGTTCCCGCGGGCACCATGTTGGTGACCCCTGCTCTAAAGCAACGTCCGTGTTTTGGCCATCTTTTTAACTCCTGACTGTTCCATTGCTGGGAATCCACTTTCGGTTCCTTTCTACTGAAAGCCACGTTGCTTGTTTTTGACCAAAGTCCAGATGATGCCTGTCGGTGTATCCGACTGACGTCGCGCAATCACTTCAGCAAGATTTAGTCAGCGCCCGCGGAAACTAGATGTCGGTAGGTAATGGATCAAGGTCTGTTGCTACGCTGGCATCTGGAAATGCCCTTGTTCGCAGCTGCAACGGAGGCTATCCTCCCGAGGCGTGGAAATACTGGGTCGAAAATGGTCTCGTGACTGGTTTCTTGTTTGGAGACCACCATTATTGCCAACCATACTCAATCCCTCCCTGCGAGCACCATGTTGAAGGTTAGTTAATGCGCTTTGCATAATTTTCACTTTACCTTTTACTAACGTCCTTGTGGACTTTCGCAAACGTGTGTGCGTGACGCGGTTGAAGCTGGCGCCAACATACTGCGACGATAGAAAGTAGAGCACGGTTTGAAGTCAACCGCGTGCATTCCACGAAGATTGATTTACTGCGCCTTTTCAGTGAGAACAAATCAACTCAAAGGTAATCTTTCTTTGTGTGTGCAGTCAACGTCCTAAATAGATTGGATGTTGTGCAGTGGTTGCATTGCTCTCCAGTGGGGCAAACAATGAAGCGTTCTTCAACCGCAACCGTCGTGGTTGTTTTCTAGGTTGTCAAGAGACTTTTGCTCTTGTGGCGCTGACCAATCGCATGTTAACAAAATCCCAATGAGGAAAAAAATTTGATCTCACTAGCAAATAATTGCCAACCTGCAAACAATGGGAGGGATGGCGCACCGTGTTTACGCGGTTTCATTTGCTTTCTCATCAGATGACTAATTGCATGGACGTTGAACCTTACCACTTCAATTCTTTGACATCACGATGGACCAGTGCTGAGAAATTCGGCGACTTAGTGCTGCTGAAGTGGTTTGAAAGAAACAGTCGACTCACGCACACAAATACACACATGTCTGCTGCGAGGCTGTGCAGGTTACGAATATCACGAACAAAAATGTTTTGTTCGCTCAGATTTTTTCATGCCTGCAACTGCAATGCGCAACTATCCAGTTTGTCATATTCTTATACAGGGAGTATCTCTATATTGATTTGCAAAAGGTTCGTCATAAATATTTATTCAAAAGCAACAGCGCGTTGCAAATGCACTGGTGATTCTTGACTATCGCTTAACAGAACGTTTCACGGCAGAAGAGCCCCAAGGCAAAATTATACGATAGCGACTGCATGCGATGTACGACTAATAACCCATGCAGTTGCATGAAGAGTGCATAAAGTATTGTCGGCAAAGGTCTTGATACTGAATTGCACTTAAACAGTGTACGTGTTTGATAAGAATGCTGCTAGTTAAAAAGTACCTCAATCACCGATTTATTTCACAAAAATACTCAATGTTAAAAACTACCCTAGTCACTACCTGTTCTCCGATTGGTTTGACCTAATATGTCGTAAGTTTACGATAGCGCGACAAAAGTGCTCCAAAGGGTTGGATTACCACTGGTCTAGTCATGCAAAATTCCATATGGTTTAAGTGACAAATTCCACATGGGTTAAATACCGGTTCATCTTTCTCTCGACACAGTTTATTTTGTCCAAGATACTCCGCATGCGCTATATGTTTAATGAAATTGTCCGTTTAGGTAAAAAATTGTTTGAGTAGAGCTTTTGCAAAATGCTGTCTCCAACGCTTTGGCAAAAAATGAACTTGATATTTGAGTGATGGGTTCTCAAAAACCCTATCGTTATTTTTTTAACTTCCAGTTTTCGGCGGCTTCTACAACAGAGTTGTAAACAGGCCTCATGTTGAAGCCCGAACCCGGCCCGAAATGACAAGCTCGAGCCCGGCATTTATTTTTTAAGCCCGATTTAGCCCGAAAGCCAAATTTACCGTATGAGTCAGGTATGCGCAACTGCGGGGTATCAAAAACGGAGTGTGCGGGTGTAGTTGCAGGTACACGTTTTTATCACACCCCAAATAGCAATCAACTTGAACAAAACATCAGCTTAAACAAGCACAAACTCAGCGTGTTAGTCAATGCCAATACTGCGGAATGTATTGTTTCTTAACATAAAAAACGCTATCACGAAACTATCCACGATGGCGCTATAGGCATGAAAGGAACTATTTAGGATAGCGCCATAGGCACGAAAAACCAGATTGTAGGCCATCGTTTCTTAACACAGCCCAAGAATCGCGTAAGTGATCGATCTTTTCTATGCAGTGCCATCGCGTGCTAATTTCCTCACCGCTGTCGCCTTCAAAGTGTGAGACTAATCCGAGAAGAGAACAAAAGAATGCAGCTGTGTTTGCAAATGGAATTAGCTGAAGAAAAATCACAATCACTTCACTCACAGAAGTCACCGCAGTGAGCAGAACAAATGCACTTCAAGAAAGAAAAAAAATCGTTACTTCCAATGGTATAAAAAACTTGTGTATGCAGGCCCGAAATCGGCCCGAAACATTTTCACAAACTTTAAGCCCGAAAAGCCCGGCCCGACTTACAACTTTGTGCCACAGACTGAGCAAGCTTTTAAAAATCAGCGAAGAAAACAGTTTGAAAATGGGCTTTTACAGCTTTTGGATGCAATTAACTCCTGTCGCCGCTGTAATGAACCGTAGTTAGCGCCAGGAGTGCAATACTCGCAGTGCAAATTCAAAAAACCTGGGACGGTTAAATCACAGTCGTTTTGTTTGCCACAGTCACGTGCTCGTTTTACAGCGGTCACGAGTTGTGCTTGGCGATGTTACTACATGGTGCTACAGACTGAGCAAGCTTTTAAAAATCAGCGAAGAAAACAGTTTGAAAATGGGCTTTTACAGCTTTTGGATGCAATTAACTTCTGTCGCAGCTGTAATAAACCGCACTTAGCGCCAGGAGCGCAATACTCGCAGTGCAAATTCATAAAACCTGGGGCGGTTAAATCACAGTCGTTTTGTTTGCCACAGTCACGTGCTCGTTTTACAGCGGTCACGAGTTTTGCTTGGCGATGTTACTACATGACGTAAGCTGTTCACATGAACATGCAGCATTTGCAATGCTCGGCGTTATTTGTGCTGAAGTTGCACAGGGCATGAAATTTCCACCGTAGCAAAGTCGCCTGAAACAGCGAAATGGCGCCTATTGTAACCTTCTGTTACGTAAACTCCTCAGTTATAATGAAAAATGCACAACTACTGCACAACTACTCGCCTATCGTTTAATCTCAAATTGATCATAAACCATCAGTGACGAAAATCATTCACTTCAGCGAAGCAGTCGTGATGTTTGTAAAATCACAGCATCAGTGACTTTACCTTACGAGCAGGCCTTATGCCTTTTCCACAGGAAAACGAGAACAGTAAATCGGCCTTGTGCCTTTGCAGCGTAAATACAGCAAAACGGCCTTTCGCCTTACACAGGAAAAAAACAGCAAATCGACCTTGTGCCTTTACAGTAAATCAACTTTGTGCCTTGTGCCTTCTTTACGACAGTGGCTGAACTAACTTTAATCGTTGAGTCGCGAGGCACGTTTGATTACGCCAATCGGCGAAGAGGTCTAGAGCAATGACAACAAATCTCGAAGTGACCGTAACACCTATGAAGTCTTGCGCAAGTACCTGGAGAATCACATGTGGTACTAGTACAGTCAATTGTTTGCAAATAATTAATTGTGTGCAAGCGACACTACCACGAATAGTTGTTTTAAAGGTCATTATCACGTGGACAATGAATTACGTTGTGCCACTTCCACCAAGAGCGTTTCTCGTAGAGAGGAAACCTCACCCGCCGTAACATATTTTCAAATCATTATAATCCAACA
>JGI24159J19872_10012625_pt1 | contig 11014 bp, 13 predicted proteins | sample Ectturendosymbi4_FD_19872 | JGI IMG/M metagenome (IMG submission 19872)
CTTTTGAATTGCTGGCACTGCCAAGAGTTGCTTTATTATTTTTTTGACTGAAGATGGATTAAGATTAATCCGAAACGTCTCAGAATAAAAATGTTTAGTTTTTTGAAGGCTTTTTTAGTGTTAATGAAACTGTTAAGTCTATCCCAATTTTATGCTCCAAAGTATTATTTTGGTTTTTGAGTAGGTTGTTGTTTTTATGTATTTTTCGAATTACTTTCCGTTATTTTAAGGTTTTAGTATAACCATCCATGCCCAGATTCATTCACCATCATTTCTCAAGTTTTTTCTGAGTGCTGGCCATTGGGCCCCTTTTAGCTGTTTCCACCCTCGCTCAGACCTCTGGTTACGCCACTGATTATAACTATGTTAAATAATAATAAATGCAAAAAGGAGAACATTTTGATATTTTTGAATGTCTTCGTAGAATATTTCATTTCTCATGAAAAAAGTGGACATGTAATTAAAAAAGAGAACGTATCGTAGCCCGACTTAGCAACGCTACTCATATGCGACCTGTGCAAATCTGAGTAAGGCAGACGCAAAATCTACCAGAAACGAGTAGAGGCGTAAGCTAATGCGTTGTACAGCACGTGGCTTGGCCTTGCATTCACTAGACTGACCGACTTTCAGGAAACCAATAAGTGTTTGTTTCGTCACAATATCAAGTAATATTTAAGTGAAATCAGTGATTAACTGGTGAAATACGGCTTTCTGCCCAACCCCCTAAATCCGGCGCTGCTTACTCGTCAGACACCTGAAGTAAATGCTTCAAATCTGCAGATATTTTTCACTAACGCTGGCGCTGCAATTAAAACCAACTTTCAGTCATTTTTGACTTCCTTGCACAACTTATGGTCATTTTCCGCTGACTACGTTGAGCTGCTGCTTGTTGATCATAGCAGCAGCAGTATTCTTAATGTGGATTCAGTGCCATCGATGTCAGAGTTCCAGAATCTAGTCATTGTCCGCGCTTTGTCCTAGAAGTGCATATTCGCCTCTTGCTAGGAGTTCGATTGCATTTTATTTGCTGGTATTGGCGTGGCTGTACGTCCCACTAGGAATAACAGACAAAAGAGGAAGGTAACTTTTTGGATAGTGATATCGAGTTTATCCTAACTTTCACAAAACGCAGTGGAGTTTGGAAGGTATGACTAGAATAAATCTAAATATGGGCTAATCCTAACCACAGCACATTGCATGGCGTGACAACGAACGGCTGCGTAAACCAACGGCCCCACGCTGTCGCAGGTCAGGTGATACTGCATTCACACAAGATTGAATTTTTGCGTAATGCGGCACTCTCACGACACCAAGTCCAAAACCATTTCTGCGTATGTAGTTGAAACAATCTGAAAGCAATGGCGTACGGTGGTCGTTTTGGTAGGGTGTTCACCAGGCTAGCAACCAGCCCAAAACTGTGAAGGTTCACCAGCCATGGTGGTTGTCGCCTATACCACAAGCCATTCGAACACTTGAACAGATTGGCAGTTTCCAACCGTTCACACAAAGGGTTTGGATCACTTGGGAGAAAACTTTGTCCTTAAGTTCCAGGTCGTTGTGTTTTTTCTCTTCTCGCTTCGCCTTTTGCTTTGATTTTCTCTTCTGTTTTGCTTCAACACTATCCCAAATTGGTTTTATGATTTCTTTCCATTTATCACCCTTGTTAGCAGCTGGTCTATTTATATTTTCTGAATGTGACATTGCCTTAGTGGCAATCATTAATTCACCATAATTTTGAAAATCGTTATCTGTTGTATCTTCAAAACTTGGCTTCACTGAAGTCAACAAGCCCCAAAGTCTTGGAGTTCCCTCATATTCTTTACCACCAATTATTAAATTATTTCCATTAAAATCTACTCTTGTGTTTCCGAGGTAATATACACCATTTTTATATTTTATTCCAAAGGTTCTATCTCCTTTTTCAGTTAAATAATTGTTCAAATATTCATGCGCAATCGGGCCAACATTTATCGGCATTGGAAATTCAATCTCTGGAAGTTCTGGCTTCCAAGGCAACGCAGGTGGTATATTTTCAATTGCTTCTTGAAGCGAGGTAAACTTAGCAACAATTTCTTCAGATGACTTTTTCTGTTGTTCAGTTATTGGCTTGAAGATTTATCCAAAATCTTCGTAAAGTGATTGTTCACCCAGTCGTTCTGAGCGAAAATCATTCTGAATTTTGTTCTTGGTTTTGAGAAACTCAGCAACAAGCGCATCTCTTTTGGATGGATCTTTGATTTTTAAGAAACTCATTCATTGTATGTTCAAAATTCTTGGAGGGCCAATTTGGATAGTCATTTGGGCAACCAAATTGGAGAGCCAATTTTGGAGGGCCAATTTGGGCAGTCAATTTGGACCGGGTCCAATTAACCACGATAGATGAATACTTTCCTTTTCAGTTTTGGATCAAGGTTTATGATTTTTTGCAATTCTTTGCACTGCGCTGGGTTGAGTTTGTCGTTCAGAAACGTGGTGACTGTTGAGCTTTTTATTCCAAGACATTTATCCATTTATATCAAAGTTTAATAAGTTCTTTGTTGTCAACCCAAGAGTTGAAACTTTCTGGATAGCCCTTCCATTTAACCAACGACTTTGTTTTGCCTTTCTTCACAACCTTCTGAATTCTGAAAACTTCTTGTGATGTCTTCTGAAGCTCTTGTTCATAGAACATGCCCTGAATCTCTTCATCGTCCTAGTCCGTTATTTTATAAGTGATCGGGTCGGTTCTTTGAACTTTTGAAACGGTGAAGACTTCTGTCCAGTTTGGGGTGAAGCCCTTTTCAAAAAGCTTTTTCTTATGAATTCGGACTTTATCTCCAATCTTGCATTTTGCTCTCATAGGCCGCCTTGTTAAGTCTGGATAGAGATTTCTGTAAACTGTCACTTCATTCTTCTTTTTGCTCGCTTAAGCAAGCGTCATTTTGATTGATGAGTGCCTTGTGTTGTTGTATTTGTCAACAAAGTCGTCAAGAACGTCAATATATTTGTTGGTGTTTGCCGTGAAATACTTGGAACGTTTTTTCTTTCATCGTCCTGTTCCAACGTTCGACGACCGACGATTTCTCTTCATTTTCAGTTGAGTAAAGTTCAACACCCAACGCGTGAGCGAGAGCGTTCACATGCTTATTATAAAATTCATTCCCTTTATCTATCCAAAGATTTTCTGGTTTTCTCTCTTTGAAAATCTCTTTCAGCGCGTTCGCGACAGAAACCCCAGTTTTGTCTTTCAACGGAAGCATCCAACCAAACTTTGAAAATACATCAATCACAGTCAAAAGATACTTGTCGCCGCGGTTTGATTTTTGAAAATGATTGCATGTCCACAAGGTCAGCCGCCCAGATTTTATCGATTCCATTCACATACACTTTTCGTTTTCAAAATTTCTTGACAGCTGGTTTATGAAGCTCATCAGCAAGTTGGTCTGTTCACGTAACGCTTGAAGTCAAGTAGTTTTTTTAACCCCCATCCAAAACGCTTCTTTGATCCGATGATTTTGGAAACAACTCCTCGTTCCATTCTTTCCCGAAGCGTGGGGTTGAAAAGTCCATCAAGCTCTTCCAGCATTTCGGTGTCACACTTTTCATTTCATGTTTTCATAACTTTGTTTTTCACATAACAAATGTCATGATGATAAGCGGCTTTGTCAACTCTGTTGACGGGTTTTGACCATTCTTTTGGAGTCAAATCAGGGTTCAAACATTTGTTCAATTTCGTGCCGGGTCCTGTGAAATTATGTCCACGAAGGTGCATTTCAATTGGGAGACTGTTGATTGTATTGTTCAAAAAACCTTTTCCACTCGCTTTGCCGCTGGCGCTAACGCTTGCGCTTATAAACTTTGACTTTTTGTTCCACAAACAACACAGATACCTTGAAGCATTTGAAGGTTGTTCTTGGTCGTTTTTTTGTTTGACGTCTCTCGTTTCNGTAAAATGTCGACATTTTACACACTACATTTTGTCCATTTTATTAAATGCTTTTATTAAATAAATGGAAGTAAACAATATTATATGGAACGAAAACAAAACAAATAAAAGCAACCATCCTCTTTTGCTTCAAAGTTTGAGAGGCTTGATTGTTGGAAATTCAGGCTGTATAAAAACAACACTTTTGCTGAACCTTCTGCATCAACCTGGTTGGCTGGATTATTCAAAATTGTCAGTTTTTGGCAAGAGTTTGTGTCAGCCAGAATACAGAATTTTGAAAAAAGGTTTCGAAGAACAACTTCCAAAAGAGGTGATTATGAATTTGTTTGAAAATCAAAATGAAATACAATGAGAACAAATCTCACCAAGTGTGCTGATTGAGGCATTGGCAAAAAATCGGTGCTTGCACGCAAAGACTCGTTCCAAAGAGCCTATTGAGTGCAGTTTTTATGAATCGGCAGACGATGTGCCTGACCCGAAAGAATTGTCTCCTGAGCAAAAGAATCTCATGATTTTTGATGTCCTCCTGCTCCAGAAGCAGAGCAAGTGTGAAGTATATTACGTTCGTGGAAGGCATTCAAATTGTGATTGTTTGTATTTATCACAAAATTTTTTCAAATTGCCTCGTCAAACAATTCGAGAAAATGCAAATTTCTTTTACCTGTTTCCTGAAGACCAAAAGAATATTGACCACATATTTAACGACCACGTGTCCCAAGATGTGACGAAAGAACAGTTCAAAAAACTTTGCAAACACGCGTGGTCAAAGCCACACAATTTTGTTGTGATTGATTTGACCTCACCAAGGCACAACGGCAAATTCAGATCTGGATTTGACGACTTTTATATCATAGAATAAATGGCACCTAAACTTCTCCAAAAAATTGATACTAGACTTATTCTAGAAATAATCGAGAGAAATACTTCGCCAAAAACCTCAACTCAGATTGTGGTTTCAGATAATTCAACAAAAATAAAGACAACTTTTACCCCACCACTCGAGTTGGATCGCACACGACGATACGAGATGGATTTGGTGAATTTGGAGACGCATTATTATTTTCCGAATTTGTCTGATGAAAACAACGTTTTCAGATATTCTCCCGGTTTCATTGACGTCAGGAGAGATGATGAGGACGACACATGGCAAAGACAGTGGGTCGAAGTTCAAATTCCCGAAGGCAGTTACGAGATCACTGACATTGCAGAAACAATAAAAATTGCAATGAAACGAAACGGACATAATGACAAAAATATTAAAATAAAAGCAAACATGAGCACATTGAAAAGTGTCTTGAAAATTTCAAACGACTTTCAGGTTGATTTCAGAGCGCGAAATTCAATTTCAAGCGTTCTTGGCTTTTGAAATCAGGTTTATTCACGAGTCGGAGAGTGTTGTCAATATTTTGAGCATCAATTCAATTCTCGTGAATGTGGACATTATTGGGGGTTCTTATGTGAATGGAAAGACTCAAAACACAATTTACAGTTTCTTTCCAGACATTTCGCCGGGTTTCAAGATTGTTGAGAAACCGAGCAACCTTGTGTAGCTTCCAGTGATTTTAGATAAAATCAACACAATGGAAACGGTTGTCACAGACCAGAATGGAAAGCAGTTGAATCTTCGTGGAGAAAACTTGACAATCAGATATCACTTGAGATAAATTTAAAAAGACAAATTTTTTTGCTATAATAAATGGGTGAAAAGATGATTGTAATCCATGTTTCGTCAAACAAGGCGGAAATCACAACAAAGTTTAATCCAGTTTTGAGACTCGATCCAGAACGAGAGGATGAAATGGCTTTAATGCACATCTATTCTTCCCCTTTCTTGAAATTTCTAGAAAAAACATTGTTCAAATACAGAAACATTGAGGAAAAAGAACGGTTAAAATTGAAATTCCAAAAGGAAGAAATGATTTTTTTGAAATTGTTGATTTCATTGAAGATGAAATCAGCAAACATGCGCATTTTGATGAAAATGGGGACGTTCCCATTGTGTTCAATGCAAAGTTGAATACTAATGGAATTGAGCTTGACATCAAAAAAGGTTTTCAGGTTGATTTCTCAACACGTTTCCGGTTTGAAATTTGTTCTCTTTTTGGTTTCGAACCAGGAAAATATGGAGAAGGTCATTACGAAATTCAAAAGTATGATCTTTCAAACAAATTTATTTTGTTGAAAACAACTTGGTTTCAGGAAATGTGTTTTCATTTTTGGAAATTGGGATAAAAATCTTTCAAAATCCAAAGACGCGCTAATCTTTCATCCAGTGAATTCGAAGGGAGAAATACATGAAATGATCACAAGGTTGGTTGACACAAATGGGAAAAACTGGATCTTTGTGAAGAAGAAACCCTGACAATCAGGTTTCAGTTGATGGAAATTTAATTGCATAATATAAATGAGTTATTCTAATGTGCATGTAAACATTTCTGAAAATCAACAACAAAAATTGAAACACGCTGTTGATACAAAGAGCCCCGTGAGCATTCATCTTGGACATGCAGACTTGTATGGTGGAGATGATGTTCTTGCTTTGACCAATACTCAAGTGAACAGAATGACAAAAGCCTTTCAGAATGGAAAAGGCATCACAATAAAAATGAGCAAACGTCAGGTTGTTCACAACATAAAAACAGAGGGCGGTTCCTTTCGATGTTAGCCGGTCTGGCCACAAAAGCTTCGCCATTTTTGGCAAAGACTGTCTTGCCAACTCTTGCAACTGGGGCACTGCCAGGTGTCGGGTCGGCTTTGGCACAAAAAGCAACAAACAAGGCAATGGCCGACGGGTTGTATTTGAAAAAAGGCTCAAACATCGCAAGTGTTGAAACGGACGGCCGGGGCTTGTATTTGAAAGCTTTCGAAGGCTCGGGGCTTGGCGGAGATGGACTTTATTTGAAGCAGGAGGGTCAAGTTTTTGACGGTTCTGGTCTTCTTTTTGGTCCAGATTCTCCTTTAAAAATATACCAGTTTTTGGCTGGCTGCTGTGAAAGTTTTGTGAATTTTTTGGCATTAAGTAAATGTGTTAATCAAAGGAAAAACGAATTGAGCAAAAAGTCACTCAAGACATCAACCAGCATAAAAATCAACACATCAACCAAGCCGTCGGTAAGCAAAATTGGAGCAAAGAAGTAATAATTAACCAGAAAATTTACCAGCAAATAAATCAACATTTGAATCAACACATCAACCAAAATATAATGTAAAGTNATTATTATTCGTTTAATAACAATGAATAAGGGTCTTTGGNTCATTTATACAGACTTCAACAAATACATGAAATCGAAAAAGAAATCCATTTTGAGAAAATTAAACAAGAGTCAGTCGTAAAAAAATATCATCGGGTGATCAATTTCTGTCATGTTTGTTTCATACTTATTCAGTTTTGTATATTTTTGTTGAGTGTCGGCTTTTTATCCAATTTTCAAGAAATCATAGGCAACATTTCAGGACAGATTTTGCAGGGATTAAACTTGCTTTTCGGAAGTATCTCAATTTTTCTGAAATTAATTGAAAAACACCTTTTCAAGAAAATTCAAAAACATGAGAAGCAAAAAACTCTGATTGAGAGCCAAGTCAACTCGATTCGAAACATGGTTTTGAAAGCGTTGTCAAACAATGAAATTTCTGAAGGTGAGTTTGAGAAGATTCTTTCTCTGATATCAAAATGGAATGAAACGTACAGAAGCTTTGATGAGATGAATTTGGAATTCCCGAAATCGGAACCATCGTTTAGAACAAATAAATATTAAAGTAGAAGGCCTTGTTTTGTCAAATAAACCTCTGAGCAGCTTTGAAATTGAAGACGGGGCGAAAAAGATTGGTTTGAAAAACTTTTATGGTGTTTTCTTGAGAGATACTTTGCCAAAAAAACCAAAACGAAATGAGTGTGCAATTATGAACATTTCACATGAGGAAGTTTATTGCGGGCCACAAACGTTTTTGTGACGTAATATTAAGCTATTGTGACGTAACAAATCCCTTGATTTTGATAAGTTTTATGCGATAACATGCCGTGACAAAGAGTCCTACAGTTGCACGCAGTGTTGCCAGCTTGTATGGATGTAAACCAAATCTAAAAATTTGACATATTTTCGAAGCGTTTGTTATACAAGTTTTTGGGTGGTAGGCTCATAACTGAAACAACAAGAATTAATAATCCTGTTCCCGCCAGCCAAGTACGATTTCAAGAATTCTGTGCCATTTAACGCTTATGCGTCGAAGGCAGCAAAAAGTGCAGTGATCGTGGGGCACTCCAGTAACGATTTATAATTTTTTATTGACCGTACTTTCAGAGCGTCCACATCGCCATATTCGGCTAAGGTTGAACTAAATAGCGCTTTTCCATTTTTCCTCGTGACAGTGCGAGAGGGGGCCTCACAAGTGGATTAGCCCAGGGCTTGGCATCAGCTAAACCCGGCCCTGACCCCCTGTTTTAACGCGTTGCAAGGTAATTTTGCAGTTCTCAACTGCTCTGTCTTTGGATACCGGTGATAATTTATGTTCATTACAGTGACACATTGTAGCCTACAACAACGGGTTAAGAGAACGCGTGTAGAATAATATGCACAGGGACGCCAGAGAGTTGAGGCATGACGGGGGCATTTCCCCCTCCGTCCTTTCAAAAGTGGAGCAATGGGATCGGAGGTGCCTTTTCATCATTGGTGTAGCAGCAGGCAAATTTTTGGGCACTGAAGGATCTTTTCCCGAATTTCCCCAAACATGCCCGAAAAGTTTTTTGTGCAACTTTTGCCTACAAAGTTTCTCCCACAAAGATCATTAAGACCTTTTTTTGGTGTGACCTCCAAAAACAATCTTCATGTGTTTTCCTGCAAACATTGGGTGCCATTTTTGGAAGTCAAGCAACTTTAGGTGGCATTTTTACCCAGATTTTCAGCAAATTAAACGTTTTGGAGATGTGCTTGCACCCCCACCTCCAACACAACTGCTTTTCATAACAGTATCATAGGTAATTTAGTAGTTTATCAAGATCGACTTAAAAAAATTTGTTGCAGCTATTCGGGCACATAGAAAATTCAGAATGATTTTCTATAATTTCTGTTACTATTTTTTGTGGTCAACATTGTTGATGAACAGAAACAAACGTAATTGGTAACGATGATTTTTTGTTTTTATAAGTTTCCATTGCCCTCAACTGTTTTACTGCTATCCCTGCTCTACCTCTGCTCCGGCGTCCATAAATATGCATGTTGTGTCAACAAACTTAGCCAAAATGGTGTTTGCAAACGTGAATATGACGTCATATTGTAACTTCACAAACAACGTATATCCAGTAACAATGACCACCATACGCCACTGCTCAATACCAGAATTTGGTGGAGGTTCATCCAATCAAGCAGTCGGGCATCAACAGACTTCTGTACGCCACTGTAAGTGGGGCCCATGCCGCTAGAGTAGCAATGAGCTCTAATAAGGTTATCAGCTAATTCAAAAACTTCATTCAAAGAGAGTTATTCCTTTTCAAGTAGACGTTGATGAATCGCAGAAGTGAGTCCATTTATGAAGACGTCACGAGTGAGTTCCTCGCGGTATACGTCAGCGGTCACATCGGAAAAAGCACAGTCTTTATCAAGGTCTTTAGGGACGTGTAGGAACTCTGAAATCGACTCACCGCTAGCTTGACGATGACTTACTAGCATATGCCGAGCATAAACATTGTTGTTCTTTTTGACATAGAGAACGTTCAGAATTTGAACGATCATATCATAGCTCTCTGCTTCTTCGACGTGAGGATAAACAGCAGGAGAAAGACAGTTAATAATAATACGCTTTTTGTTGACTACAGGATCATCGTCTCTTCGGAGTTCCTGCAGAGCAGAGATGAAACCTCTGACTGTTCACAACTAGAGGTTAAACACGCTAGCAGCATCAGGCTGCTCAGGTTCAATATGTAGCTTGAGAGGACGAAATATCTGTGATTTTATGTGGATTAAATTGTGGCACAAGAAAACTGCGAGGCGATTCTAGTACGCTAGGCTTTAATCATAAGTGTGTGGCATGGGGATGTGGTTGCATCCCCAATGCTGAAAAATTGACCATTATTTGGGCAAAAATTTTCAAAATTTGGGCAAAGTATACAGCTACATTCACATGTAAGTGAGGTAGTGTCTATTGTCCAAACTAAGGCAAAATAATAACCAAATCAACGGCAAAATAACAGCCAAAACGACAAAATAGTATAGCAAAATATACTATTTTGCCATTCTTTTTTGCCCGGATGGCAAAATAGACACTGCCCTTGATTGAACTGGAATCATGTGGCAATTCCAACAACCTTCATCGAATTTGGGCCAACTAAAAACCTTTAATAACGCTTAGGTAAAATTAGAAACATTTGAGTAAAATAGGAGCATTTGGGTATGGTACAACAGCTTCAATTAAATTTGGTCAAATGAGAAAAGCTTCAATCAAACTTGGGTGAAAGCAAAAACATTTAGATTAACTGGAAACACTTGGATGAAGTCTGGAAAACTGGAAACACTTAGCTCTGTTCAACTTCGGCCCAAGTGGAAGATCTTCGTTCAATTTTGGGTAACTTCAAACAGCTTTATTCCAATTTGAATAATATACAACCACTACATTTAAAATTGCATACACTTAGAAACATTTGGGCAAATTCCAACAGTCTTGATCATATTTGGGTAATTGAAAGAGCTTCATTCAAATTTGGGTACAGAACCATCTGGGCAAATTTGAATAGTGTCATTCAGATTTGCATATATTGTTAATATTTGAGCAGATTACAACAGCCCAAATCAAAATTGGACCAACTGAAACAACTTCATTCAAATTTGGGTAGAGTTAGAAACATTTTAAAATCTGGAACATGCAGTGGTAACCCACCATTCCAACTAACCCTAATTTTTGTACCTCAAATTGTTGATGCTACAAAGTGTACAACTAAAATGTAACTGTAGCTGCAAAATGTTTTGCGGTAGTAATGTGGGGCAGCTGTGATATCATGCTGTGAAGTTTTTGTATTTCAAACTTGCTTGATGTTGTGAGATTTGCAAGTGCAAATCTGTTTCCATGAAGCATTCATGAATAGAATTAACTACGTAACTG
>JGI24159J19872_10012626_pt1 | contig 11014 bp, 8 predicted proteins | sample Ectturendosymbi4_FD_19872 | JGI IMG/M metagenome (IMG submission 19872)
CCTAGCTCCTCCGCCGATTGCGCTAGAGAGCTGTTCAACGGCTCAAACGGATTGGCCAGTCTAGTAGATTGCACTCGAAAAAAAATTTTTTGGTTGGGGGTGTCATGACAGCTAAACAGATACCCTGGATGCGCCCCTGATCTAGAAGCATTTTTATATCCCATAGTTCATGAAATCTTCGTGTTTGGTTTGTTGTCAAGCTACAGATACCAACCGTGTCAGGTAGCATGCATGTGGAGCGATGTGATTGTTTTGTAATCATCCATTGTTTTGTAATAGCCATACACAATGTAATGTTAGAAGGAAAATGCTGTTGCCTGATCCAAAACACTCGCATTAGAAACCTGCAGTGGCAGCCTCTAATGTTTGATCAACGTTACTGCTGAGTACCTGCGGCACAAGGGGGCCTGTAATGACAGTGAAGCAATGCGCCGCTGATGTAGTGCAATACATTAAGGTTTTCCAAATGTCTGCATGTTAACCATGATCACAACTTGGTGGTAGTTAATTATGCACTGGATAAAGATCTTTTAGATGAAGCTGATGTGGCAAGTTGAACAAATATTGTTTCAAGCCATTTGTGCAAGCAAAGGCAACTGCTCATTTGCAGTTTCCTTTTATCCAGGCACTTTTCTAGCTGACAGGTTAACAAAATGACTACAACTAATTTAAAAACATGAAGAAAGCAATGCATTGAATGACTTACATATGCATGTAGTTGGTTAAGTAACTGCAGAAATCACTGCGCATGTTGGTGTTTCAAAAAAGCTTATGTGGTGAACTGCAAAATGTCAGTGTATGCACAATAAGTTTCCACTTGTCCACATGGTGCAAGAGAAAAACGCAGGGAGTAGACTGAAAAAATGTCTGTGTGTGTGCATACTTAGTGCTGTTTCCACACAGTACAAGAGAAAAACGTACGTGAATTGACTGAAAAATGTCTGTGTGCATTAACTTTCATGTGGTGGAACCAAATACCCCACTGATGTTGTGGAAGATCTAAGCCGTATCCAATTACCCGGTTTAAATTATCATTTTGGATTCGGATAGTGTAGGATCCAAATGCTTCTGGATTTGTATTCCTAATGCCCGACCCTAACTGTAACACATTAAAAACTCATTCTGTTATGTTAGATAGCAATTTCGTTTGTCATTAATGTCTTGGAAGCGGTGCAAGTGTTGAGCAAACATTCAGTTGATGTGTGAAGTTGTTCATGTTGTCCTTGCCAGCTCTTACATGTGATCGAACTAGTTAATGCAGCTACTTATTTCTACCAAACTTGTTATTTTAGGCATTGTTAAAATTTGTGGATTGGGAATAACGTTGTTTGATTTGAAAAGTTCCTCACCTCCTGTGTACAATGTGACTATTGCTGTGTTGCTCAAGATTAATACTCTGCATAAAGTTCTGAAATGTACATTGTTTAAGGTTGCAGTATGCAAGACATGACCTGCTGGAGAACACACTCGTGCAAATTGTTTGTTGATTGCAACTGTGTATGGTGTCCTTATGGCATTATGCACAGTCATATTCAGAGGCGGCTTTTAACTTATTTTGAACAAAATATTACCTTTTTCATAGATGCGGCATCACACATGTTTTTAATGGCCATACATGAGGCATCGCATGTTTTTCAGTGAGCATGCTGTAGATGTGGCATCACACATGTGTTGAGTAACCATAGATATGTGATATCACACATGTGTTTCAAGTATGTACTCTTCACAGTGAGGCTAAGCAAAGAATCGATCAGCAAATTTTTGATAGGAAGTTGATTTCATGTAAAACTATGCATCCTCGGTCTTAAATTGCAAGCAAAGCTTATGAGTGAAAAGCTGAAAGGCTAAAGCATCAGCAGAGAAAACAAACAATGTCTCAGAACATCTTATTTAACTGACTGACATCAAGAACACCAGCTGTGACAAAAAGTAACTGTGACTTATAAAATTAGAAAAACGTTTCCTCAAATAAATATTGTTACTAAAACATCTAACTGGTTGACACCAATGTTTGAAAACTACTCAAACCTACTAATCTAACTCGCTTAGTGATCACAGATGTGGCATCACACATGTGGTTAGTGATCAGATCATAGATGTGGCTTCACATACAGTTTTTGATGATGGTTATAAATGTGACATTACACATTATTTGTGATCATAGAAGTGGCACCACATATGTTTTTAGTGATTCTAATCATAGAGTCACACATGTTTGCAAAATCCATTGAATTTTGTGTTTTAGTTCGTCAGAATTTAATCATGTAATGCACCAAAACGTTCTTTGTTAATTACTAAACATTACTTACTGTTACTGTACAAGTGCTTATTGTACATGTTAATTACTTACTAAACATATTTTTACTAAATGTTATTATAACAATGTGCAACAGTATATTTGTTGGGCAAAAAAAGTTGCTGTACCCAACAAAACATCCATTACAAAGAATTTCAAAAACTGAAAAAGTTGTGCCTGAACTACTAAATCCAACTAACTTTAACATCCAAATGTTGTTGTGGCTCAGGCGGCAGCTTCTATTTGGTTTAATGGCTTATAAATGGGAGGGTTTGGTATTTTGTTTCTACTACTTACTAAACATCATGTGCAGAATTCTCAGAAGTTGTGGTTGCTAATTGAATATCCTCACTTGAAAAAAGGTTTTGTAGTTTCACTCAGTCCTTTGATGATCCTTTATTGCAGGGGCGGCCAGCATGCGGCTTTGCCAGGTTTCGTGCAGCTCTTGCGTAATTACCAGAAGTCCCACTAAATAACATGCATAACAATAAATGGCTTGTAAAGTTTTGTTATTGTCATGTTGGTGTATGGTATTTACAATAAATATACCTAAAGTGTGTGAGTGAGGAAGACATGGGGTGATGTTCATGTGTGCCCATGTGCATGATGTGGCTCTTTGCAGCAAGAAATGGGATTCTTGGTCTATGACTGGTTGGCCACCCATGCTTTATTAAATAGCCAAGTTAACACAGTTCGTATTTTCATAGACACTTGATACATTTCTGTGCGTAGCTTATAGTCAACAAAGACAAAATGAGAACTAAATCTCACTTCACTATCATAAGAAATGTTTGTTGATATTTAGTCCTTGCTATGCTTTCTACATTGATGTTTTTAATGCTTCTCATGCAAAATGTTTTTTTTTCTGGTTATTCTGTGACCAAGAAGCCGACCAGGGACTGATTTTTAATTGTTTTTCTTGATTCTTGATTTTTGATTTTTTCACTTCATTATTTTTGTTGTTACATTGACGTTTCTTATCCTTTTAGTTGCCCTGCACATCTTCACAGATGAAAAGCAGCATAAGATCTAGCTTGTATGTCACCTTCAAGGCTTCAACTAGAAAACTGCATAGTTGTTTTTGTTTGGTTTTGCTTTGCACTGCTTTGTTTGTTTGTATGGAAATTTGGAGCTGATCGTGATGTGTTTTGATTAACGTAGAATTTTTCTCGAACACGTGGTTGCTTTCAGCTTGTTCCAACCTTGGTGCGAATACTGAAAAACCTTATAATGGCCGGATATTCGCCAGAACATGATGTGAATGGAATAAGCGACCCATTTTTGCAGGTAATGAGTTTAATCTTATTTGTAATGTAAAGTCATGTTGTAGGCAGTGTATGGCATTGATCTGTGTTTGAAGTATTGATAACTTCTAGTGTTGTCTCATGGTATTCGGCTTGTAATGTTTATAGTGGATTCAATATCTTCAGTGTTTGTCAACTCCACACAAACACTTGGTCTGACGCACTTACAAATGAAAAGTACATTGCAACTCATCTGCTCTCCCTTCAGAAAATGCTTGCTAATTACTGATACTGTTTTTTCAAAAACCCAACCCTACTGACTGGCAATTTTGGGAAATTAACATGTGTGTTGTTGGGAAATAACTTGTGTGCTGTTGGGAAGTTAACATGTGTGTTCGTGGGAAGTTAACAAGTGTGCTGTTGGGAAATAAACATTTGTGTTGTTGGGAAATTAACTTGTGTGTTGTTGGAAGGTAAAAATGTGTGTTATTGGGAAGTTCACTTGTGTGTTGTCGGAAGGTAAAAATGTGTGTTATTGAGAAGTTCACTTGTGTGTTGTTGAGAAGTTAACTTGTGTGTTGTTGGGAAGTTAACATGTGTGTTGTAACTTGTGTGTTGTTGAGAAGTTAACATGTGTGTTGTTGGGAAGTTAACATGTGTGTTGTAACTTGTGTGTGTTATTGGAAATAAAAAATGTGTGTTGTTGGGAAGGTAGGAGAGGGACTATTGATGGGTGCTTATTTGTCACCTTGATACCTTGAGTAGGGGTAATTAAATTGCAATGAGTTACGTAACGATGTGAAAGTCTGTTATATCAGGGTTACAACAGTTTGAACTGTAATGAGCAAGTAGATTCATTAACTCATTTGCCCAGTAGATGCCTGTTTCTTGCATGTGATACTGGTCCAGGTGAGGATTCTACGGTTACTGCGAATCCTGGGGCAGAACGATGGGGAGTCGAGTGAAGTCATGAATGATATCCTTGCGCAAGTAGCAACCAACACTGAAACAAACAAAAATGTTGGAAACGCTATTCTTTATGAAACTGTGCTAACAATCATGGACATTAAGTCGGAGAGTGGTTTGCGGGCAAGTACATTGATTTCCTGCATCCATGTACTTTGTTTTATGTGTTGTTGAGCTTTCGAGAAATCTTCCTGTCATGCTCTGGTTTCATAACTTCGCGATTATTCCGACTGCACATATCCACATTTCGGTGATGATTCGCCAGAAGGGCGAAACCTGTTTGAGTAAAGACGGAAGATGTGTTAGTGATGCGAAATTGATTTCCTAGTGAAACACTTCGCAAGCATATTCAGCTGCTTTTGCCGTTGTGGATATGTGCAGTCGGAATTTCGCCCTTATCTGCATGTTATGCTTTTGCCTACTTTTCTTGTTGAATGTTCGATGCTGATGTTATTCTTTAAAAAAATCACTGCAGTGATTTCAACCGTTTGTTCACTTAAGAATAAACTCTCATGCAGGTACTCGCGGTCAACATCTTAGGAAGATTCTTGTTGAACAGCGATAAGAATATACGGTATGCATTTAAGAAAGGTGCCTTGTGCTGTGAACGATGGGCTGCTTTCGAAATGTTGGAACTTTTTAGCATTCGTTTGTGCTTTGCATGGCCGCAGTTAATCAAGCGTCTAACCTTGCTCTTGCATGGTACTGTGATGAAGGCCATCGCTGTTTGGTACGTTTCTCATTCGGGTTTGCGCAGGTTCACGGCTTACTTGGTTTGATTTGTGACTAGAACGTTTATGATGATAAAACTGAGGCCACGATTAAGAGGGTGGGGGCGTATGAGGGGAAGAAATTTTGTGTTGGTGTATTACCAAAGGAACAAAGCGTGTTATTACGTATTGCAACAACAAAACTTCATCCAATAAGTAAAAATCAGGTGTCATGAAATGATTTTCTGCGTGAAGATATGTTATGTTACAGAGAGTTTAATTCTCCACACAAAAATTAGAGTATTTTTATTGTCCTAGATATGTTGCCTTGAATTCCTTGTTGAAAACTGTCCAAACCGACATGACTGCAGTTCAGAGGCATCGCACAACCATATTGGATTGCTTGAAGGATCCGGACACTTCCATTTTGAGGTTGGGCGATTTCTAGTGCACAGATTCGCGGTACTTCAACAAATCGTTTTTACTGTCATTGGTAATTCATGATGTTAGTGTATCCTTCAAGACACTTCGGTAATTCACGCATAGCATACATTTTCCAATCCAATGAGCTTGAATGAATAAACTGTGTACTTGGACATTCAGCGTATATAGGAGTAAATCAGGCTTAGACCCCTGTGCTACTGTTTGTAAGCTCAAGAGCTTTTATTTCCTTGTTTAAGTTCGCTTGGGACTATCTGCAGTCCAGCATCTTCATTCAGAGTATGACACACAGCTTGTCTGCTTGTAAGAAGTTCCTAATGGATAGTAGATTAACTGAGATATTCAAGAAATCGCGACCTTTTCATTTTGACCAACTTTTCTACCAATCCTGGTGAGTGACAAATACTTTAGCTGTAGTGGGCGAGCCTAGCACTGCGGTACTCAAGTCGCTCCTATTTCGTCACAGTTGACCGAGTTTTACCCACAAACCTCACCGTGCGGGCCATGACGCATAACGAAAGTATTCTAATGAAACATCGGAACTACGCTATATTTAAACCGGTGTCTGCGGCTGCACTATAAACTAAAGCTAACCTTCTATTGAAATATTAATTCCCACTGTGGCAGATACCACAACGATGTACGCGAAGCTTAGCTGCAGACCAGGATCGTTGATGTATCTGGGGCTGCTGTGCGTTTGCCGAGTGCCATGTTGGAGGCACAACTTCATGTCTGAGCTTTAGATGGTGTTTTGCAAGTGTTTTGAAAATAAACAGATAATGGTCACGATTTAACAATTATTTTAACATTTTTAAATAAATAAAATTTGATGTTCAAACGAAAAGTTGAGCCGCCATTCGAACCTGTTGATTGATGCACACCTCTCGCAGTTCCTTTCTGTGCTGAACGTGGTATTAAGTTGAAATGCGCCAACTGAAAATGACCACTCATGTTTAAATCGCTTCCACCAACACTTTTTGAATCAACGTAAGATTTATTTGCCGCATCGCCTTCATCAATTGGAGGCAAAAGATTTTTAACCAATTTATTCTGCATATCGATCGGATCATTTCTTTTAAAAAATTTTTCATTGACATATTTCTTCCTCACTGCGTCCATTGGATCACGCGGCGAGCCAAGATTCAAAATGTTTTGCCCGGACATGTCAATGGCTTGGCCTTTTCGCAAAAAGTTGTTGTTCAAATATTCATGTGAAACCCCACTCACATTGGTTACATTTTGACTTGTTGTCTTTGGACTTCGTCCGAATTTATCAACTGGCATTTGTTATATCACCAAAAATTGTTGATTATTTCTTGGAGTTGCTTTCCTTTTTGCATCTCTTTCAGAACAAAAAGACACAAATGACCACAAAACACTTCTTGTCTCGGCTGAATTTGCTCGGTTGGATAGAACACATCACCACCGAGATAGTTGTTCAATTCAGTTGGCGGGGGCAATCCGAATGAGTCAAAATAGAATTTTTCGTTTCCACGCTTGAACCAACAAACCCAATGCGTCCCACTCAACTGTGTCTTTCGTCCGTGAAAATGTTCTAGAAGCACCGTTACGTTATTGTCACTGGGGGGCGTACATTCGCTACTTTCATTGCCCTTATTTCAAGAGAGTGTTTTGTCAGTTGTTCCGTGATATCATAATCGTCATCAGAACCACTCGAAATTTAGCAATGGTTGTGAGGCTAGCTTAAAAGAAGGGGTGGTTGGGAAGATAAAAAAAATCTCAGCATCCCAATTTTCCCAGTTGCGCTTTTCCCCAAACTTCAAAAGTATGTCCAATCGCCTCACTTTATTTTTGTTTTCTTTTTTACAAGGCGAGCGATGGAATTATGTTTTTCTCTGATCAACAGTCAAAATGTCCGCGGAACGATGAGAGAACTCCTTGGGTTTCTCGAAAGGTGCGTTCCAATTTTAGTCATGTATAATGGTTTTGCGCTTGCAGATTTGTCGTATTGTATGTTTTGTTGCTCTTTTATCAAATTTATAGCGAATGAAACGTTTTTGTTCTGAGTTGTCTTATACTGTATTGCCACGAACAGTAACGTTTTTTGCTGAGGTCGTTATTAAAGTAAGGTTCATAATTTTTACATCGCGTGGCAAGAATTTGGAAGTTGCGGAGGAAAACTCAGTGGAACGAAAGTTAATTTGTCAACTCAAATTTAAAAAGAAGTGAATAATGTAATTCGAAAAATTCGTCCGGCAAATCTCATTTTACCTTAACTTGGGCTGTTCATACACAGATTACACAGACAGACCAACATAACCGTACATGCTGTAGGTCGTGACTAGACCAAGTGGTACTCAAATGGGGTTATGTAAACTGTAAAGGTACTCCCAACGGGTGCACGAATTGTTAAGCGCCCTCATAATGAAATTTTAACGTAAAAGTACAATAATTATAGGTACCTTTCTAATTATTGTGCTCATGATTAGAATTAAGTGGTACTTAATAGACAAAATATGCTCAAAAGTTTACATCACTAAAAAAGGTTGAGAACCACTGGACAGAGCACGACTTCAACTGGGTCCAAACTTAACTTCTTCAAAGGAATGGTTCACTACCTGTAGGTTGGTCAAACGGTGCGCGCAAAGTTATGTCCTTTATACAGAGATCTGATAAATACGCAGTGTATTAAACTCTTGTTTGGCTGGGTTTGCTGTTATGACGAAATAATGTTTACGGAAGCTGTTTGTGGATAAATCTTGAGCACCACCGGATCAGGCCGTTCATGCTGATTGAACTTTATCGTCGTTCAGGTGCGGCGTGGAATTCAAATCTGATTGTTCGTCGGGAATTTTCGTTGCTGCTGAGAAGTTCGCGCCCAACACCAAGTGGCACATCGACACGATGCTCAAGGTCCTCACCACAGTAAGTTTGCCGGGACGCACTGTTGCCTGCCAGTCTGTGTTAGCAGCATAAAATTTACATTTCCACAGCAACCTTAAAACAACAGGGGTTGAAGAATGCAGATCTGCAGCACGGATCAAGTTGCAACAGTTGCCATGACAATTTCCGGCGGCAAACGAGATTTTTAATTTTTGCATTAGTGAAAACAAGTTGTATTAGCTTTGCGCGGTAAGTCGATATGGATTGAATGTTTTTCGTGGTCGATTCATTTACGGTGCAATAAGGCGACAGCTTCTACTGGAGTGTCGACCACGGTGCCTCTCTGCACATGTGAGTTTTGCGCACCGGACACCCTAACATACGTGAGACCGCCTGCAAGTTGTGCAGTCCAAGATGCCGAATCTTGCTGGTGTAGAGCCAACAGAATTTGAAGGAAGTATAAACCTTCCATTAAAACTTGTATAGCTTTTTGCGTTCAGCACTCAGTGAATCTTTAAATGCATCAACTCGAAACTTGTCGCGAGCAGTGAGATGTCGATTATCTTAATTTTCAGCACATTCATGCAAAAACTGCTTCCACTTTGGTCCGCGTCTGTCTTCTATTAACAGCAAATAACATGTATTCACATTTTCTTTGTATCTCACATCTCAATATTTTTGACGTTGGTTTTACCGCGGTATCTCATATTGAGCTCCGCAAAGATTGTCAGTAAAACTTGGTCGCATGCTGAAAAAGGTTGGGAAGCACTGCCTTAGACCCACGTGTAATGCAGATCCACTTGCCACGAAAAGCCAAACCGCTTGACAGAACCGTACTCGCATGGACGTGGGAAAAGGGGGAAGCCCTTGGTCCCCCAGGTTTTAAAATTTTTTATTTTCCCACTGACATTTCCATAGAAACATGTTTTTCTCTTAGTTTCGACATTTCACCACTGTTGGTACCACCGGAAAAAACCTCTACTTCCTCCCGGAAGAAAAAACGCAGATGCAAGTTAGAAAGACCCTTGCGATACAACGAACGACCTGGTTGTTGTTTTCGTTCAGGCTGGGAATTACGTTCGAGACGACGCCGTCCCAACCCTGATCCACCTGCTGTCTGCAAACGACAAAATGCACTCATACGCTGCCGGGCGCCTGTACAAAGCTGTGATCGATGCCAACGACCTCTCCATCCAACCCCTGTCCCAGGTACTGCCCCTCAAGCGCCCCATGTTCAGTTATACGTGAGCAGGCACTCAAGTGTCATTGTATAGATTCATATGTTGTCTGGATCCGATCATGTACATTGAGATGTGTTGCAGGTTGCTTCTTGGTGTCTGGGAGAATACGGCGACGATCTCGTGTCCGGGCACTGTGAGGACGAGGAGCCCGTGCAGGTATTTGCATTGATGGCGTTTGGCTTCATCAGCTGTCCAGAAGATGGCTTAATGATTAGTGTGACGTCACAGAGAGTCGACAACCCCTGACACGTTGCGCTTTTCAGGTCACTGAGAAGCAAGTCTTGACTTTGCTCAAAAAGATGCTGGAGACGTCGTTGACAAACAGCGTCACAAAGTCCTATGCGATCAATGCCATCGTCAAACTCAGCGCAAGATTCCCGTCGCACAAAAGGTTTGTGTGTGCGTCCAGTTTATGCGAAGACCTGATGCCTAGTGAAAAGTTCCCTGCGATTTAAACTTCCGGTTTTTAATTTGTCAATTTTATATTCAGACTTTTCAAGTCCGGAAAAACTTGTGAAGATAGTTAAAACGTGAGATCAAAAGAAGGTGAAATAAACAAAACTACTACCAGTAGTTGGCTGGAGAAGACAGTCACGTCTGCTGGAATTTTCTGTATAAAACGAATGCTTATAAAGCAACACTTGTACTGTTGCTCCACTATGTTGTCAATGAATTGGTTGATCTGTCAAGATGTGTTGCTTGGTTGAACACACTCGCAGCTGTGTAATCTGCTCACGCAGGCCGTGATGGTCAGGTGCGGGAGAGCAAGTGCAACTCGATACCGGGTGTTGTTCGGTCATTTACCGAATTTTTGTTTGAAATTTTAAGTCAATTCGGACACAATGTCTTTTCCAGTCATAAAAAGATATCCGAAAACAGATGCTTTTAAGCTATTTTGGACCGTAATGACTCAGCGAAACCGTAATGTCTCAGCGAAACCGTAATGTCTCAGCGAAACCGTAATGACTCAGCGAAACCGTAATGACTCAGCGAAACCGTAATGACTCAGCGAAAAGAAAAACCGTAAGTCCATCAAAATCATCTCTTGTTCGTTTTCTTCAGTTTCATTTACTACGTTTACATGGTCAGTTTTTCGTTGTCTCGTTACCATATATGGATAACGAGCGGTCTGGTTCTGAACATGATTTGCTGAGTCAGCGCCCTGAAGGAGCCAATGCGTTGGCCACCTCGACAGGAAGACGTCTCGTTATGAAGTGTACGTGGTCTCGTTCGCGCAGTACTAGGCTAGCACCTAGCACGGTTAGCGTTCAG
>JGI24159J19872_10012627_pt1 | contig 11013 bp, 3 predicted proteins | sample Ectturendosymbi4_FD_19872 | JGI IMG/M metagenome (IMG submission 19872)
GGGTTTCGGGTTCAAAAGTTGTGATGTAAGTTAGTAAAAATATTTGACTAATTAACTAATTAGATAATTAATTAATTTGTTTATTTTAGATCATAACGTTTGAAACAGAAACGCTAGAAAGTTGATCAAAGGCTCAAAAGACTCGGACTCGAGCTTAATTTCTAATGAAAACTTTAGCAAAACACTTTGGCCTAGCAGTTGGGCCCTAGGCCAGGAAACATGAGCCAAAATGACCACAAAACTACTTCACTTATGATGTCAGTCACAAAAAATCTGCAACCCCCAACCAAAAAATTTTTTTTCGAGTACAATCTACTAGACTGGTTGATCCGTTTGAGCCCTTGAACAGCTCTCTAGCGCAAATCGGCAGAGGAGCTAGGGCGTTGGTGAGGCAACCAAAAACTGCTATTTTTTAGGCCGAAATCGAAGTACGAATATATCGTACGCCGATTCTCAAAGTGTTAAACAGGTTTAAAACCAGCTATAGTTGAGAGCGCTGGCTTGCAGTCTTCATCGTGACCTGTGCACGTTGGTCTACAGCAACTGTTGAGTTGGACATCTTCCAATTACACGTGCATATTATTATTACTTGCCTTTGTTTGTTACTTACAGAACCATTGCCAATAGGTTTTCCATTTGGGGGGGGGCTTTACGTTTGAGCAGGGGGGATTGACATTTAAAATTTTGACAAAAAATCCACTGATTTGTAGTGTTTCACATTTTGCATTGGGGGGCTTGGAGTTTTGTTTGGGCGGATAAGCAGGCCCGTAACCAGTTTGGGACACCAGGTGGGGTGAAGTGTTTTCTGAGAGGGGACAAAATTTTATAAACTATGTCCACACATTTTTCCAGGTGGGGTAAGGCCCCCCTGCACCCCTGGTTACGAGCCTGGGGATAAGCCCACCAAACCCCCATGGCAACAGGACTGGTTACCAACAGACATCTATTTCAAAAGCTGTATTACCAAACCATGCCATGTGGGACATAGGCCTTTTTGAATGCTTAGCAGTGATTACAACATCTTACGTTTGACGGTAATTGTGTTGAACAACTTTACCCTTGCGTTAGGTTTTCAGACTAAGGTTCTTGTCTCAAATTCATCAAAATGAGGACAACACTTTTTCTAGCTCTTCTTGTTTAAGCTAGCCTTGTCTATTGATCGTGATTTCATGCAAAGCCTTTTTTATCAGAGGAGGGACAATATAAATCGCGAACGACTGGAGCCCTAATGTTTGCTAGTGTGCGATCGAATGTCATTTCTTTCCTTTGTTCAAAGGGCTTTTGACTGGGATGGCAGAAATGGCTTTGTCTAGAGAGGAAGGTGTAGGGACTGGGGCACAATTGCCCCCAAGTAAGTGTGTTAAAAAATCCCTGATTTCAAGACAAACATTGGGGCACTTTTAAAGATTTTATGACTTTTGAAAATGTCATTCAAAATAATAACAAAACCTTGAACTTTTAAACTCCTTTCATAAATTGATTTTTAATCAGAAAAGTGTCGCCGGATGGTAGACCCATCAATAATATATGATGATATGCAGGGTTCCTACAGAGTCCTAAAGTATGAAAAAAATTTGGTCATTTTCAAGTCTGCAAAAATCAGGAAAAAAATGTTTTTGGACTGTTGGTATGGTAAAAGAAAATGATTTTCCAGACTTGATCTTCTGACATGCATTCTGATATTTTTGATGATATTGTGATAAATTTGACTTTGATCATGCTAATTATTATAATGCCTGAATTCGACCTGGGTATGTCATTTGGAAAAAATTAAGTCAGGAAAAAGTCTGGAAAAGGTCTTGAAAAAGTTTGGAAATGTATGTTCAAAATTCCGTAAGAACCCAAGATGTGTCACAATTTAAGCATTGTTAAGAATGTGGATCACAGGCAAAACAACTCAGTTGCCGTGCAGCCCATTTCATCTCTTTCAATGATGAATATATGTCTGTGGAACAAAAGGCAATTTGTGCAGTGTGCACTGCCAAGAAGTTCCAACACTTCATAAGCAGGATGTCAACATCCTGCTAGGTGTGGTAAACATGCCAGCTGAAAAGCAACAAAGCTGTGGAGTTGGTGGAATATCTGCTGAAGTCCTGAAATGCAGCAGTGAGGCCTAGCTACTGCATACAATTACAGGGTAATATCACTGCTCAGTGTTGCTGGAAAAGTTTTAGCATGCATGTTATTGTCTTTTGTGAAAGCAGTTTTAGAAGTATGCTAAGCAAACGTAACCAGTTTCTGTGTTGAAGCATTACCTACTTTTAGAGACGACAAATGTGCATTTGCCATGTGGTTTGGGTTATTTCATTTTATTAGGTTATTTAACTTGAAAAAGGGGATATTATGTCAGTTTTTATGACTTCTGGCAGGAGATATTAAAAATTTCATTGAAAATGTAGTACTTGCAAAAATAATTATTGCATATATGAAAATGAAAGTTGCACAGCTCCTATGGGCTCAGCAGTTTCAAACAGATTCGAACAAACATGATAGTTGTGAAAATGTGAAACGCTCTGTGGTGTTGAGTTGCCTGTGATGATTGACACATGTGATAATTTTTAATGAAATGATATGTGGATTCCTCTCAACTCAAATGTGCCATTGACAGACGTGGAAGAAAAAGACCTGATTAAAACAGTTGCTTTCAAATGCAGAATGTTTTCTCTTAATGCTGTGATAGTAAAGTGTAACATTAGAAAGTGCCAAATTTGCCTCATACAGTGCTTTTGGTCCTAGTTGCAACCAGTGGCATTAAATTAATGCTGCAATGTCATCTTTAGAAAAGAGAAATAAAATAAGATTTGACATGTTCTATGTTAATGGCAGTGAATCCGTACGGTATGCACTGTGCACATTTCTGTATTGTTACATTATTTTTATTGAAAGATAGTGGCTTGCCTTTGATGCATTAGAAAGCAACATTGCCCTGATACATAAAAACGAAAATGTGCTCACTGTGATTATTGCAGTACTGAACAAGTTTTAGTCGATGCTATTTTTATCCAGTGGTTTGGTTTACTGGCATTGGTATACACGGAAAGAATGTATTGTGCCAAACACCTGTGAATTAATAATAGACTTAATTTTTTACAGCTCCAGCTGTTCCTTTGGTTAACAATGACTACACACCTGGGGATGCTCAAAGTAGTTGGATAAATCAAGGAAGACAAGAAAATGTCAACCAACCATCTGCCCAGACCATACAGCATCCTCCTGTAGATGATTTTAAGCCCGGTATCAGATCTGCTGAATACTATTTGTTTAGTGTCAAGGCATAAGTTTTCTGCTTCCCTCGTCGTTTGCTGATTTATGCATAGACCACTACTGCTCAAATGATGGCTACGCCTAGGCGAACCATGGCGTTGCTATATGGTGCGAAAAACACGATTTATGTTGTTTTCAGTGCATTTCCGTGTCAAACTCCAGTGTTCACAAACGCCTCATTCGTTTCTTTTTCTTAATTCTTTTTAAGGTTCATCGAACGGTATGGGCGATGTCGGGACTGGTGCAATGCATTACGGCCAAGGAACATCCTACCATCCTCCGAATAGCAATGCCAACGTAAATGCTAACCATTCAATGTCTAGCGCTTCTCAACAACTTGTCCAATTCACTCATAAAAGTAAAGCTCCTGTACACAGCGCGTGTTATTCTCTCTTTACCACAACTATGCGCTGTTGGCTTTTCTTACAGACCAACAAATGTCATGGCAGTCGGGCAGCACGGCGCAATATACTCCTGAAATGAACACTCCCATGAATCCACCATATTATCCTCCCTCGAACGATGTTTACATGCCTGTGTCTACGCATCCAGGTGCTTCGCTTTGTCTTTGCTGCCGTGCTGGCAACGCCCATTTCACGGTGATGTTGAATTCTGTTGTGAAATTAGAAACCTTTGGTGCTTTTCGATTAATGCTTTGCTTAACTTACCACCATTGCGTTTGCTACTACGATACGTTTTTGATAGATGAGAACAGTAGGGTTGATCGGCGCTTAGATGTTTAAACTGCCGCTCATAGTGCTCAAACAGGAAGTTTATCACTAATTTTCGAAACTTGTTCAGGTCCTGAGTTTTGGTGTTCAATCACGTCATACGAAATGGATGTGCAAGTCGGCGAAACGTTTAAAGTTCCATCATCGTGTCCTGCAGTGACAGTTGACGGTTATGTCGACCCGTCAGGTCGGTTGAGGCTGGTGGGCGTGTGTTGGCTGATTCTCGTGTGTTCCTCGGCGCTCTTGAAGACTTTTTTGTTTGTGAAAAGCGTTTTCAACTCATGCTCGCAATAAGACTCTGCACAAGTGAGTAGAATATTTTCCTTCGATGAGACCGTTTGTGTGATATTAAATTGCAGGGGGCAACAGATTTTGTTTGGGCCAACTGTCAAACGTTCATCGAACGGAAGCTTCAGAGAAAGCGAGGTACGTGAACTTCTGTTTTTTTTCTGGTTTAAATTTAGTTTTGATGCCTGATCCAGACGGCACAGCAGCGTTGTTCGTTGCAAAAGTAAATTGGAGAACTTTATTTCTCACTCTTGATAGCATGTGAGATAATGATAGTTCAGAATATGTCTTGATGATCTCATTGGAATTAATTGGTGTTGCGTTCTTCTGAAGAATGGTTCTTGTCGATCCAGGTTGCATATTGGTAAGGGTGTCCAGTTGGTGTGCCACGGGGAAGGCGATGTGTGGGTCAAATGCCTCAGTGATCACGCGGTTTTCGTCCAAAGTTATTACCTTGACCGGGAAGCGGGTCGCACTCCAGGAGACGCCGTCCACAAAATATACCCGAACGCTTACATTAAGGTGACGTCATTGCCTGCGTACTGTTCTCGAAACTAGAACAAAATGCCTGTGTAAGCGTTGTTAAGGACATAGTTCGTAGGTTTTTGTCACATTTTAAACCAGTTTTTCAGCAAATTATTCCGTGTTGCTTAACCTGTAGATGGCTTTTGCGGCAGGTATTCGATCTACGGCAGTGCCATCGCCAAATGCAACAACAGGCTCAAACCGCGTCGGCTGCTGCAAATGCGCAAGCGGCAGCTGTGTCCGGAAACATTCCTGGTCCTGGATCAGTCGGTGGCATAGCTCCTGCGATCGGTCAGGCTTTGTGAAATATTGTAATCTGACCTTAATTGTTCTTTGACTAACCGCTGAGATATGGACTGTGTGTTTGAGCGACATGAATAAATAAAAGTAATAATTATTATTTTTTCGTAGTTTCTCGTCCTAGAACTTTCAAATATCGCAAAACCAGTGCTATGACTAATTTTTGCAAAACTGGCGCTGTGAAAAGTTTGGTATTTGAAATGGCTGTTAACTTTTTTTGATGTTTGAATCCGTACCAGGCAGCAATTTTGTTGCTTGATGCAAAAGACTCGCTAACTTTTTACGGAGAGGTTTTTACCAAAAGAGATGAAATTGTACAAGAAATAGCGCGACGATTTTGTCCAAATCAACTGTGCTTGCACTCACAGGGCTGCCAGGATTGTCTGCTGCAGCTGGCATTGGCGTTGACGACCTCAGGCGACTCTGTATTCTTCGCATGAGTTTCGTGAAAGGTTGGGGTCCAGACTATCCACGTCAGGACATCAAGCAAACCCCTTGCTGGATCGAAATCCAACTTCACAGGTAACTTCCCGTCACTTGGAAACTACCCTTTTACCCTCATGCTCGGCCAGGAGGTGTGTGGAACTCGTGCCGTTTAAAACATTAACGAAAGCTTTTCACTGTTGACCAAGAAAAGAGTTTTCCAAGTAGTGTTACACGGACACGTTCACATTTAAGGCTGGTTATGTACTTCCTGGATGATGCGTTGGCTGATGAAAGAGCGCGTATTCAGTGCGAGTGCCTGTTGGAGTACTTTGATTATAATGCGCGTGTGGCTCGATTGAGTCAATCCTGACTCGGTGACTTAAAATCTATCAGTGCTTCCAACTCGATGAGTGTGGCGTTGGCATGTGGTTAAAGCAGTGCTCATTTTGATTTTCTTCAGTGATCAGTCACTGGAAGTTGCGTGCTGCGAGAACTCATGTGATACCTTAATAGGCGGTGGTTGAACAATTAACATCAGTGGCTCAGTAGATTCATTCAATCATTTGTCTCACCTTTTTCACTGACCTTTTTATAAGTTTGCGTTGTTTAAATTAGTGAAATTTTCAACAATTCGTTAGCAGTCAATGTGTTGTTAAAGAGACCATACCACGAGTGGTGTGAAGGAACTTCCCTGAAGAATTTGCTTCCTACAGACATACCCTGTAAAACTTTTGCCGAGAACATGTACGTACAATCCACTGGATGATCAGGCTCAAATAGTCCTGCTTGTAATCTGTCCTCGGTTTAGCGACAACTCAGCGAAATGTGTGACGTGACTCGAGAAAATTCTCGATGACTTCAGCTTGACTCGCCCTCATGTACATGCCGTTACCGCCGCAAGCTTCACCCTGCTCACCAATGCTAATGCCCGTCAGGCCACGAACTAACATAGCACTGCAGTGACACAATTGGTGTGTTGTTCAAGTTGCAGCACCAATGGTGAAGAGGTTTGCGACACTAATTGCGCAGGTGCCAGGCCAGGGTTGTTGAATGGTCCGTGTCACTTCCTCGAACCTCTTTCAGATGTTCAGCGAATGACGAAAAAGAAATCCTTACTAGATCCGATGCCACATACGAATGTAAGGAAATATAAAAAAAACATCAGCAGTTCTTCCTACATTCAAGCAAATATATTTAAAATGGGCTTTGCCCTTATTGGTGATGACCCTGTGATTGCGATGACAAATAAACAAAATTGGAGAAGTCCGTCCACTATTTAGTGAAAAGCCGAACTACTCCAGTAGTGAAAGATCCGGCTCATCATGGCAGAAATCGCCCATCAAGTTCATGAGTGCAACATAAGGTGTACTTGTCTGATCGCTCGAAGTACTGACCAAAACGCGTGATTAGTTAAGTACGGTGAGCTCTGCCTTTCCAGGTATTGATCATTTATCTGCGACATTGTGTTTCACATCCAGGGCCCTTCAACTGCTCGATGAGGTCTTGCACACGATGCCGATCGGAGAACCACAGGCGCATGACAGATGATTGATATTTCAATTCACCGATAAATTATCATTGCGCACCAGTTTTTTTTTGTAGTGCCATGACCCGCTGTACAACCTGCTTTCATGGATAGCTGCCGTCTTGAGCTCGTTTTATTTTGCTCCGCAAACTTGGCAACCTGCAACGCCTTCCCGAATTTCATGTTCGTGTTCTGTTTCAAGTGTCATAAAGCTTATCTACAATTAATATTATGATGTAAACATCAATACTGCTGTTGCAATTTGAATCACGTCCCTTTTGAGTGATGAATTTAGCGATTTGATGGAATTTTACTCGTATTTATGTGAAACGTGAAGTCTTTCAATTATGATCACTCTTCTGATTGCCACAAGACTTTAAAAGTTTGCACTAAACCATTCATATTTCATGTTTTTATTTTTCGTGTAATCGTGAAGTTGACGCGTTCTTCGGGATGACGCAGTTGTTTTCTGCTACTTTTAAATTGTGTTGTGGGAGAACGAAACGATTATTGCAAAGCAACCTGTGCACGCGCCGCCGCCTACTATTTTTCACTTCCCTGCGACTGTGTTGCTCATGAATGCGTCCTTTCCCTCTTAGTACGTTTTTTCTACCTTGCCCGTTCTTGTACATAAAATCGTCGTTTGTTGCTCCCTGACTTGTCTGTACAATCGTCGCCGCAGTATTTCACGCTTAGTTCGGGCTCAGCAACGCACGCACGTCGGATTGTCCACTGCCGTGTGGAAAGTAACGATTTGTTATGATACAGTACCGATCGTGCGTTTCACATCTGGAGACGTTCTGACAGTTTGCAAATGGACTGTTTGGCGTGGTCGGTTGAATTGCTCATAAGGTATGATGTCGAAGTCCGTGCACTAAAAGATTTTGGAATACTTACAATTTAGAGATGATTCTTGTTCACGTGAATTGCCTCCGTAGTCCTGATGGGTCACTTCAGCTGTAAAAAAACTCGTTGCCAAGGCTGCCACTTGTATAGAAGCAAGCGTTTCGTTGACAAAGCCAGTGCTGTGGTTTCTTATCTTTACTGTAGAACTGGTCATGTCGCGCCTGTCGTGAGGCGCAGGTCGAACCGACGGTGAAGGTATCGCATCCCTTGGAAATCGTGCCATTATATTGTTGCTAGAACCGCTTGTGCATTGTTTTCATGCCGTTGTTTTTATCCGCCCGCTGTAGATTTTCATCATTTATCGTCCATCTGTTGAAAACTCTCAGCTTTCGCACCTGTGGACGGCATTGTTCCGAATGTTTCCTGCTTTCTACGTCCTGGTAGCAGTAAATAGCTCCCATCTGCATGTGCCTTCCGGAGGAGTTGAGAACAAAACGAACAGCAGTTGTTTTTACCGTCAATCCATCTGACGCGTTGGTACAAGTATTTGGACTGGGGACTTCACCCACCGTGGAACAGCCTAACATTTTTCTCAGAAAAGTAATGTTACGCAGCAGTTCTAACGTGAACTTTTAAAAATCTGTGCACTTCCATGACTTCATCCCCCTCCGTTTCAAATAATCTTATCTACACTCAGAGTCACTGATGAGGTCATACTTAAAAACTAAGTAGGCCTATCATTATTACTGTTGTTAGATGTAGAAATGCTGGCGTGAGACACCCTTAGGCAGCCGTCAGGGGGCAACTGAGAACTGTTCTAATACGTCATATTCTCTCCGGGAGCGGGATAGCAGGCCCAGGATACCTTGAAACACTTCTCCGCATCTCTGGAAGTGGTGATGATTTGATAACGTAGCACGGCACGACCAGGCCCATAACCAGCTTTGGACAACAGGGTAGGCGTAGAGTTTTCTGAGAGGGGCCAAAATTTTTTAAACAATGTCCAACACATTTTTCCAGAAGAGCGAAGAATTTTGCGGGGGGGAGAAACCCCCCCGGCTGCGGGCCTGTGCACGACCAATCCAGATCAGAGAACCTGGACCTCGGGCGCTTCTAGGTCGTTATCCCGTTGGTGAACCAGCGCCGATTACCTTCCGGTAGTGGCCAGAAAGTCGTCAACAGGGAGGCTTTACGTTTGTGCGGGGGGGTCTTGACATTCAAATCGATCTATAATGCTTCATATTTAAGTTTGGGGGGCTTGAGGCTTTGTTTGGGGCGATGGGACTGGCAGTGGCGTAACAAGAGGTTTGAGCCGGGAGGGGAAACTCGGCTGAAGGGGGCCCACCAGCAAACAGTTGACAAAATTTGAGAAATGATGAATGCGGATGGCTATACTAAACCCTAAATCACCGTAAAATACTCCACGTTGTGACACTTCGCGACAAAGTGCGCAGCTGTGAAATTCGCAGAGCCCTGAATATCGAATCACTTCTCCGAATCGATAGATCCCAGCTACGTTGGTTCGGCCATGTGTCCAGAATGCTACACGAAAGACTGGCAAGGCAAGTCGTCCCGGCTAAACCCATGGGAAAGCGGCCCATGGGCCGTCCAAGGACCAGGCGGAGTGACTATCTCCGACCTCCATTGGCCTCGTCTTGGTGTGAAGCCAGCAGAATTATCTGAAGTTGTGTTGACCGTGAGTTATTTTGAGTCCTGGGCTGCTGCCCCCGTTACCCTCCCTAGAAGAAAAGCGGGCATGAAAATGTATAAACTAAGGGGGACCTGGTTTTGACATATAGTTGGCCAGTGGGCGGTTGGAACCCCTGGCCCCCGTCAGTTACTCCAGTGCCTTCCAGACTGGAACAATCGAATGTTCACATGGATCTCTACGTGTGGAAAGGTGACCGATCCTCCGGGCTTTACAAGCCTTACAGCTTATTTCGAAGTTTAGTAATGGGAGAAATAAAGGTTTTTATAGTCAGTCTGTTCATTTAATTTATGAAACAAGTTATGCTGGTATCACCATAGTTCAGAGATCCGGACGTGTTCATTATTGTACCATGTGTCAAGAAATAAAAGCATGTGTTTTTTACATCAGGTTAAAACATCTAAAAATTTAACCCCAGGTTTGTCACAAAACTCACGAAATGTATTTTTGCTGGAGGGTATAGTCTAATGTAGCTCACAGTGTAAAGCATACCCATATATATTTTTCCCACACGCTAAGTTGTAAGTCCCAATGCGAATGCAAAATAAATTGCTACGGGCTATCTATTAAACTGCCTTAATGACCTCCAAAAGGTCTTTTTAGTTTTGAGTGGGAAAAACAAGTTTTACTACTTTGGCCCCCCTGCAAAAAATCCTTCCGACGCCCATGGCCTCAGAGAAAATTTTCCAGGGTGTACGAAAACCGATACCGGGCCCCATAGTTTCTGGGGTGCTCGTTGAAACTTGTATAGCGTGTTTGTATAGTAATCAGAATACGGATTTATTATAGTGACATGACAACCAGCTTACATTAGTCATTTTGGGATTGATTACAGAAAAGCGTAACTTGCATACTTCTATCCTCCCGGGTACAATGTATCTCTTGTACCCCCCTTCTCGGAGGCCCTGGTTGGGAATACATATGCATGAAAAACCTTTATTACCAACTTTCGCCACAAAATGAAATATTTACGTAGGGTTAGTAATGCTACACAACGAACTCAGTTGCAGCTACTTGTCTGCATTTTACATTCCTGCTGATCAATGACATTGTCTTTCACGGTCATTGTGCTGATTTATACCGAGTTTTGTGATTTCTAAGTTCTACATAGAAATTAGGTTACATCAGTGGTGTCGGACCTGGGGTTGCAGGGGGTTCAATAGCACTCCACTCCCAAAAATTTTGATGCACTCCCAAAAATTTTGATTTGTTGAAAATTTGAGCAAAATCTAAAAAAAGTTGGGCAAAGAAGTTTCGACATTTTTTAACAATACTAATGAAATTATATTTTTTTTTTAGCGAATGTATAAATAAAAGTTTATTATGTCATAGAAGTCGCATTAAATACTGTATATATAAAATCAACAAACTGTTTCTAGTCAAAGGCGCAGCCAGGGGGG
>JGI24159J19872_10012631_pt1 | contig 11011 bp, 4 predicted proteins | sample Ectturendosymbi4_FD_19872 | JGI IMG/M metagenome (IMG submission 19872)
CACACATTAATATTTTCAATTGTCTTGGTGTGCCTCAAGTTGAATGGAAAATGAATTAAAACAAGTGCACAAAACTAAGAGAATATACCAAACATTTTTGAGCAATTTAATCTGGTGATTTTTTACAAGCAGCGCTCTTAACATGGGGAAATCAACGAAAAAACAACGATCACAGGATCAGACGATTCAGAGAACAGTTACTAGCAGAAACGTAACTCAAGATAACGGTAATATAAAAAATTTGTGGAAAGGCAGTCGCTGGTCGTCAATACCTGAGGGCCTTTTGCTATTTCTTACGACCAGAATCAAGAAAATGGCTGATTGAAAAACTACATTTGTGTCCGAGCGTTTAAACAAAGACCAGACCCAATTGACCAAATTTTTGCACTCGTTGCATGCATTGCCTGTTGCAGTCTTGGCGATTCTAGCTAACAGCGCTGCCCGGGCAAAACATGCCGCAAACACATAGTCGATCACCTCTATCCAGGCGCGGACACAGGGGTGGATGCAGGGTATGCATCCCCCCCACCAGACCTAAACAGGTGTTGAAATGACACTTGATTTCATTGAAAATCATCGCCAAAATATTTTTGTACTGTTCATTACTTAGTCGCTATAGATGCTAAAAATCAACTTATGCTAACAATTAGTCAAAAAGGTTTCTTCGTTTCATTAGAGAAGCTGGCCTTGTTTATGGAACCTGATATAAAATAGTCAGTGATCGCATGGGCGGTCGCATGGGGGGGGGCAAAACGGGCATTTGCCACCCAGTGGCATAGCTAGAGGTGTGGGCCTGGCGGCACAAAACTTAGCTGAAGGGGGCCCATTGGCCACCGTAGAGGGCCACCAGCCAACACTCAGAAAATACGCTAAGAAATAATAGTGCACCCGGATGTCGTAGATGTTTTTTCTGGATAAAAAACGCAACCAGCCCGAAAAACGCAAAAAATGACAACCTATTGAAACCAAAACAGTGCTAAATATCATTATATCAGCTAAAGGGGGCCCAGTTTTTACATTTAGTTTGCCAGGGGGCGGGTCGCCCTCTCTTGCCACGCCTGGAAATTGAGATTAAGAACCAAATATTTCTGGTGAAACCTGAAGTCGGCATCTTCATTCCGATTAATTGATTTGAATCTTACAACGACAGTTTTTTGCCGGTATGAAACTCACACTGCACAAGAGTCAGGTTCACAGTTAGTGTCATGCAGTGATGAGCTTGCAGTTCACTCATGTCCCCTCCTTTGTCTGCAGAGGTGGGTTGCGAAGGTCGCGAACGGATTGTTCTACTGTTGGTCTTTATTGCGTAACAATAACATGGCAATAAATCTTCACAATTTCACTTTTTATTGCGGTAGCAGGCGTTTTGTTCCATGAGACTGTTGAACGTACACATCTTGGCAGGGAGTGTAGCGAGACAGTGACACGCTGATAATGGTAAGCCAAGCACATTTATACTTTGTGAAAAGAAATATTAGTGAGTCTGTAGCAATGCTTCCATAAGTTTGAAAAATCCATTATTAGTGCTGGTGTGACCAGTGTCAAATTACACTTATGCAGGCTTCTTTACATGTATAAAATTACGAGGCTTGTTAGACTACGTCTACGCAGGCTTGTGGGAATACGTCTTAATCGTTAATGATTGGTTCTGACATCTGAGTGAATACTGAGTACAAAGCCATATTGGCTGCGGCAAGTTTTCATAATTCATCTGGTCAATTTTGCAAAACCTGCGTGGTCTTTTTAGGTCTAGTAAGTTTGTCCGTAGTCGTTTCAACATGCAGGTCTGTTTAATTGCCCGGTTTGTGTAGCAAGGTGTTATTAATCGTTTTGGACGAGATCCCAGGCGTTTGCAGCTCTTGTTTCTAAGTGATGCTGACAAGTCCTTTAGCTGATCCCGCAATTAGGGGGAGAGCAATCGGAAAATTCCTCCCGAAATTTTCAAAAACATGTTCAGTTGAATATATCAGCTGGGTGCGGCCTTGCTTGCTAAGTAAAGAGTAATAATTTTTGTTTACTTTAAAACCATGGCAATGCAATGATTTTTTCTTTAAAGATCATGTATATTTATCATATATTTCACAAAGTTTGTAATTCCTTGAAAACTCCACTTACTCAGTCCTAAAATAATCATGCTCACTAAACCAAATATTTGCTCAGTTTAAAATTATCTTAGAGGGAACACTGATCGTCAGCAATTTGAAAATGATAAACAACACGTTGACCTTGCACCACTTGAAAAATTTCTGCGGACGCCCATGAATGATCGTGCTTTCTCGCTTTTGGTTTTTCGTTACTTTTTTTTTTTAATTTTTGGTGACGGCAATTGGCGGCAGGCCGAAGCCTGAATTGTGCTTCTTGCCGGGGCGGTTGAGGTGAACGCTCTTGCCCAAGGAGCGTTACGGCAATTCACTCAGTGGATGTGGATCGAACACCCAACCTTCCAATTGGGAGGCGGACACTTAACCGAACTATTGCCGCCCCATTACTTTTGTGCTTTCACGCATTACGAATTGTTTGTTTCTTTCCGTTTTCTTAATTTCGGTTTCAAAATCAACAGAATCAACCCGCTACTTGTTATTATTTCATCAAAATTACTTGCAATAACAAATGTTATACACAAATTACTATGGGAGTTGCAGACTATTCCAAACGACAATTAAAAACTGCAAGGTTCCCCTTCCCCATTTGAACAGCACTGATATAAACCGCATCCAAGTGACTACGCTCACTTGCTGCAACATACAAGTCAAACACCACTACTGCATTATTCTGGCTACTGCCACCGGTAATTGTGTTGTAACAAACTTAACCTACAATGAGAATACGTATTATGTCGTCACATGAACTGTTTATCTCGAGTCCTGGATGCACCTGCGCCGACGCTAGTGACTAGGTAAGATCGTTGTTACGTGCCACATTGCTTGCTGGTTCCGTAGCGGTGCAGTATAAAAGTTTGACCAGTTTTATCACTCAGGCTTCTAAACCAAGCTTAGACTTGTTTCCTCGTAAATGTACGTATGCGAAAGTGATTGATTTACGCAATATGGTTCTGTGAAGCATTGGGTTCATTGCAAATCGATATCGCATCCCCCCCCCACCAAATTAGCCTGTGTCCGCTACTGCCTCTCTCATGTGCTTTTTCAAACATGCACATATTTGCATTAACACAACTGCGAAGATGTGTTTAAGTACCTTTTGTTCAAAGAAATAGCATGACTCTAGCAAGAAATTTACCTTTGACTTTTTTAAAATAGCTGAAAACTTCTGAATTCTTATCTTTTGCACTCATAATGAGCAGTGATGAATCAGAAAATAAAACACAATTTAACCTGCAAATTTTAGGAGAAAATCGAACTGATTACCGTGCTGAAAACAGAATTTGTTTCAACACATGAAAACTTCGAGAAAAGTCCACATTTCTTTACATTGCTTTTTTTACCCTCCTGATAATGTACTGCTGTGCAAAACAATGCTAGTTCGCTACCAATTAGTTATAACTTTCATGTCATTTACTGCTTGTAAACGCATTGTTTCCTAGCCAACTTTGCCAGTAATCTAGTAAACCTTGCCAGTAAGCCTAATGGTTTCTAATAAAATGTCCTACTTAACAATGGCATGCCGTGCATTTCACGCTTTCATCTGCAATGGTATCGTATCTTAATCATATTCCTGCTAACAGCATGATTGCACAGCTACAAAATCTATGGATATTACATTATATACCTGCTCATTATAGCGCAGTTCTTTTCAGATCGCTACACTACTAAAGAACCGGTTTGATCATTCTGACTAGAATGTAAGAAGATGTGGAAGTTAACGTTTTTCTTACTTCTATAACAGTGGTTCTCAACCATTTCGCTGAAGGAGCCAAATTCAGACCTACGATTTTGTTAGAGAGCCGCACTAAAAATTTTACCACGAGTCAAGTGACGCGTGTTTCATTGCACTAGCGAAGTCTGTTGCACAAAATACAAGAGGAGTTTCTGAAAGAATGCTAAGAGCCGCACAAAGGATGCTTGGAAGCTGCATGTGGCCCTTAGAACAGTGTTTGAGAACCAGTGTTCAACAAGTAACACTACGCCTGCCAGCAACGATGTCACAGCCTTATCAATATAATTAAACCAAACAAACATACATCAAAGAGTTGAGAAAACATTGTTGCAGTCTGGTGTTGTAACTGGCAGCAGTCGCGTTTAGTGTGCTATAAGGAGAACTGTTTTAGGTAAAGTCAATTTGGCAAAACCGCTAAGGGACCCGGAGCTACCTTTTTAAACAGCCATAGCCTTGGTCCTAAATTTTTAATTGAGCTCCGGCTCCTGATTTTTATTTGAGGTCCGGCTTCGACTCCAGGAAAAATGCCCTGCTCTGGGGCTCTGCAGCCCTGTAAGGACGGCCAAAACTCTCTGCACAGAAAAAGTATCAACCATACATTGACAGTCACACAAACACTGGTGGTATGATTTGCATGATTTGGAAGTTGAATTGTCCAGTTTTTTTCACGTCTAGCGTAGAAAAGTTAATTATAAATTTGATGGTTAACAGTGAAGGACATATCACTTTTCAAATGTTCAGCGCTTCTCCGTTTCTGGTGTAATGTCACACACCACCATCACAATCAGCGCTTTCCTATGTGGTTACACGATTTTATCAGAACAGTTTTAAAATCACTAGCAAGTCTAGAGAATCTCAAGCATGCAAAAAACATTACTGCCCACCTTATCAAAGTAATGATCCAACTGGGTTTTAGTGAGTTGCCCAGGTTTTGACTCTTTTGGCTGTACTGGGCGTTTTGTGTAAACATCTGGCTGAGGTTTATGTTTAATTCTCAAATATGAGAAATCATTCTTTTTATCAGTCTGATAAGTGTCCTCCACTTTTTTTCTTTTTGAATTCAAAGTTTTCACTGTTGAACCTTTCCTTTTTTCCATATTTGAAGATTAACAAATGCTAATGCAAACCAAGCACATTCAACCAATGTTTGCCTAAATTGGAGGCCTCCCAGTGTAATGAAGCATGTTATTTTTGAGTTAGAAACATTTCAAAATTAAGGTCAAGGATCTCATAAGCCACTGGACACCATATTAGTAAGATGTCAAACAAGGAAAGAACTGATAACTTACATTCATTTTGGAAAAAAAACTGAGGAATCTAATGAGTTTTAAGTTTTAGCATAGGTTTTTAAAACAGGAACAAACATTTTTAACTGCAGTCATTCAGTGGGAAATGCATCAACTAAAAGTCAACATTGAAAGTTTATCAGGATTAACTTTTTATGAGAAATACAAACAAAACATAAATTGCAACATATTTTTTTGAGAATCTGACAAAACATAAACCAACATATATTTATGTATTCAAGAGGTGAATTTAAGCATAACAGAAACTCAGGTTAACATCACTCTGCAGAGCCATTGTTAGAATACTAAAATACTACTGCACTTTTTGAGATCACAAGATAAAGATGTTAGACTTAAGATAAGAAACTAAATTGCCACATTGCGCAATTAAAGAGATACCAAGTAGGATGCTGCAATTCTAATGGTGATAACTCATAACATACTTGATAGCCTGTAATTAAAGGAATGAAAAACAACTACAGAAGTAGTTAATTAGTACTGAAAAAGACACAAAGAGTTAAAGCTTTTTCTTAGATGTGGAGCAGCTTTTTCTTAGATGTAAAAGCTTCAGCCCAAAATGCAGAGTTTAATCTATACTTAACAAAATGTGTTCACTTTACTCCATGGCAATAAATTCAGGGCTAAGAATTACACAAGCAAAAAAGAATTATCCAGATAACAAGATATGCATTGCTCAAACACAGACAAAATGCCGTAATGCACTGGTTTCCAGTTTCCAAAACTTACGCTAGACACTTGTGGTAGCATAACCAGCCCAAATTATGAGAGGTCCCATGTGTTTTGACTTTTAAGCAAGCAACAGTATTTTGTTTGGGACATTGCTTCCCAAAGTGAAAAAAAACAAGATATGCTAGAAATTTGGGAAGCTATGGCACCTCTTGGCTATGCCTACAGGTATGTTCACATAAAAAAAAAAAAAAAACTTTTCACAAATTACAACCCTAGACTACAAAAGTTTGGATTGAGATAAAAATCAAATGCTCATCAAATGAAAATTAATTCATTTCTTTGTATGCACCACAATGGTAAATGTTAACAGCAACAAATGTGGGATAAAATTATTTACATGAAATGTATCATACACAAAAATGAAACACTAACCACTATCCCTGGTTAAGTGCCAACTTTTCAGATTCCTTATCTTTAATAGTGTTGTTGAGCTATCTTCACAGTGGTAGGGGAACATTTAAATTTCTTTTTAGCTTCAAAAGTCATTGAATATTTACCTCATTTTAAAAATTTCTGACTATTTTGCAGTACAATAGGCATTACAAATGATTAACAGTTTACCTCATTTTTCTTTTATGATTGCTTTCAAGTTTCTTCTAATGCATGCAAATGTGCATTTTGGAATTTGATCACATTTTCTTTTGTTCCAAAGGTTATAAAAATTTGTTTCAGTTATTCCTTTAATTGCTAATTTGCCTGAAAGGCTATTGACAGTTTGCATCAAATTAGAACTGGACATATCACTTTTCTCTTATAATTATACCTGTACCAGAGGTGACCATAGATCTGGAGTGTCCAAGTCGATTCCAGCACAATTTTGTGTTTGTTTGGACTCAAGCCAATAATATGTGAAAAAAACAGATCCGGGTCAGAGTCACTTTTTATTTTCAAAGTAGCAGCCATCTGCCCGGTTTTTATAAATGTCATTGCTTAGCACAAACATTGATGAATTTCAGTTGCATCAGTGGTTGCAGGAGTTTCAAAACAAAAGTTGGGTTCCCAAATTCGATAAAATTTTGGATCCAGATTCAAAAATTCTGGAACAAGAGTAGAGTTGAAGTTTGAAAATGTGACTATGGCCACCTACAACCTGTAGCTTTGCCATTTACCTCCATACTTTTTGTAGAGTCTTATGATTTATATTTAAATGCATGATATATAACTGTGGTACAGACAGCAACAAATCAGCAGAAAACCAGTGATTCAAAAAAATGTAAACAAAATAGATCAATATCTTGGCAAATGCATTCCATTGTCGTATCTTAGAACATCTTTCATTTGGCGCACCTTCTTGGCACCATTGGCTAATCATGACTTACTACAGATTGGATCGTGAAAAAACGAAAAAAACACCATAAAAACCTGAATACAGTATTCCTCGCTTGTTAAGCCCATGGTTAATAAGCCCTCCTGCTTGATAAGGCCAAAATTGTCTGATCTGGAATTACTTCATTTATTCCTGTAAGAAGAAGTCCTGCTTTATAAGCCCAAAACCCTACATAATAAGCCCAATTTTTGAACACATTTGCTTAAATTTGGGTGAAGAAATGTCGCAACTCACACTTCTTTCTCTTGATTTCAACAGTTTCACAGTTAGTTACACTGCTGACCTGGTTCTTAATGCAACTGCTTTGTCATAAACAAAACCATTTATTTGTGCCATCATCGATAGTCAAGATAACTAGTGCTCTGCAGAATTTATTTTCAAAATGGCAAAGAGACATGCAGACGAAATGAATATTGTTTTACCATGCACTTATCCCTATATAATGATAATGCAACCTAGTAGTAGTAGAGTGAAGCCAGTGATGTATCTCTACTGCTGCTGGTTGCTTTCCTGTGAGTTAATGCCCTGAATTGCCATCTTTCTCTTGTGCTTGCCTCAGTAGCTCAAGGCGATGCAGTCAACTGCAACAAAACTCTCTTGAGAAAAAATTTTGCACATAAGAGTTATACACAGAGAGCAAGTAAATGCGTCATGGCGGATCAGCTACTCTGACGTGCTGCTCGGCTTTACAGCCTTTCTGATGTTACTAACTGACCAACGGTGTTGCGAACCTCTTAGTGACGGAAATTCGGAACAATTATGAATATAATCAGTTTGACGTGACAACATGGAAATTATCAAAAACTTCAAAACAAAAAACTTGACAAAAAATAGCAAATCTAGGAAATATACCCTATATATAGCAATAAAATCAGCAGGAAGGAGCTATATCATTTCACTGCCATTCAGATACAATCAATGCTAACCGCGACCTTCGCTCATTTTGCTACACTGTAGCAGGTTGTCAAACTCATTTACACTCAGTGCCACATCAGTAGTGGTGCAGCAGGGGGGGCAGAGGGCCCCGGGCGGCACTATTAAAAATTAATTTTAGAAAGGAGTTAAAAAGTTGTAACTTTTGTTTTTTATTGTTGAAACAATTTTTAAAAGTTTTAAAAGTTCCAATTCTTTTTAGGCTTTGTCTTATAACATGTTCTTAAAAGACCTAGACTGGCAGGCTAGCCTAGAAAAAAACAAGAGATGTCGTTGTGACGTAAGCAAATTGATGAAATGTTTTGTCAAAAATCTGGGTCAAATCTAATGTTCTAAAATATCTCATTGTTATTCTCGAAATCATGGCTTTTTCAACACAATCAGTAATTGTAATTGAATTACAGGGTGGCAATTTCTCCCCAGTCCCTACACCTTTCTCCAGACATTAAGCCATTTGATTTTCCCCATCCCAGTAAAAAGACCTTTAAAACAAATGATAGAGATGACATTCGACCGCAGACTAGCAAACATTACTGGTCTGTTAATTCGAGGTTTATAACTGCTCCTCCTCTCAAAAACTGATAAAAAGGTCCTGCATGAAATAATGGTAGTCAAGGCTATTTTAATCAGTTTTCTCTTGTCGTTCGATTCTTAGTAACGACACATCATTACATCACCTGACCACAGGTGGCGAAACAGGGGGGCGGATGGGCTTAGGCCCCCCACTTTCATTTCTAAGGGGGCCTTACACCACAACTTTTCAATTTTGAATTTTGCCTAGTAGCAGGTTCAAGTAACACAATTAGTAATAGGTCCATTGTTGAAGTAAGTCGTTTAATGAAAAAAATGTAGAATTTTGGCAGTATTTTGTCAATATTATTTGTAATTTGGCAGTGAATTTGGTAAGATTTCATAATTGTTTGGCAGAATGCACCATGCACAGTCTGCCACCCCGCTGTGGCTTGCGTACCGCATTGGTGTGGTTGAACAGTGTTGCCCGATGGTGTCATTGAACAACATTTTTCACAAAAATTGTGTAATTTTACGTGCTTGTTATGTGCATGGGCGTGGAAGGATGTTTTCAAGAGGGCCACTAGTGGATTTTTCCAAACGTTCTTCTAGAGGGGGCCAAAAGTGGTGAAGTTTGTTTTCACCACTCGAAACTAAAAAAACATCTTTTCTGCTAAAATTTTCAAATTCCTGCCCCTCTTCCGACACCAAAGGTCTACAGGAGCCGGATAGTCGGAGTAGACTCCGGTCGGAGTCTTAACGATTTTTGAAAATAGGAGTGGAGGCGGAGTTGATTTTCTGAGGAAGGGCCGAGCCGGAGTTTGTTTTTTAATAAGAGGTTACTTTGTTTATTATTGATTATTATTATGGCAGATTGTTTTTTACAAAGCATATTATCGCATAACCTTCAAATGTGCAATACTACTCCACAGGAAGTCTTAAACTTTTAATATAACTTGGTTGTAAGTAAGGTTAGGTTGGTGAGTTTCATTTGTGTAAAGATTTGGACAATTTCTTGTTCATGATGATGCATCAAAAATATGTTGACAATAAAATTTAGCTCACATGAAAAGTTTAGGTAGTTTCTCAATAACCAGCATTTCCAGTTTTCTGTTTCGAAGGACAAAAAGTACCGTTTCCCGCATCAAGTTTTCTGACAGATATAAAACTGAGTTGGAGAACATCTCACTACTATCAACATGATCGAGTGGGAAGTGACTACACAATCCTCAGTTCGAGTGACTCCTTTGTTGTATTTTGTTTTTCTTTTGATGTACTTACACAAGAGTGTAAGTCATAATTTTTCGACCCCTTGTGATGTACATTTCGAAAAGCAGACAACGGTGAAAATTAAATTAACCTTTTGGACTAGGGTTAGGTTTAGCATTTTGGACTGGATTGGGGTTTTGTGTTAGTGTTTCAAATTAGGGTTTATAGAAGGCATTTGGGGTTAGGGTTCAATGTTAGTGTCTAAGGTTAGGGATTAAGATTAGCGTTTAATGTTGATGGTTAGGGTTTGCAGTTAAGGCAAATGGTTAGGATAGGGTAAAAAAATTATGGCCACTTTAATCTTTTTTCTGAGAAGCAACTGACATGTATTGCAGTGACCAGCAAATTCATTTGATACGGTTTTTTAGTCTTTTTAATGCGAAAACCGGATGCGGTCGTTTAGAGACTGCCAAAAGTTTAGATACTTCACTTTGGAGTTTGAGCAGGAGTCGGAGTCCAAAACTTCAAAATGTGTTGGAGTATATTCAGCCGCTGCAGGAGCGGAGTCGGAGTCAAAAATTTCAGACTCCGTACACCTCTGTCTGACACCCATGTTTGTGTGCAGCGTAGGAAAAAGTTTTTGCCACACCATTGTAAAGACGGCTGTCTACACTGGGAACCATTTGNAGNAGTCGAAGGAGATGGAAGTATTTGCAGNCGACGATGATGGTCGCTCAAGGAGTCTAGTGTTTATGATCTTTGTTCACACGGACAGGGCATACTATGGCATGGAATGGTATGGAATGGAATATGGAATGGAAGGAAAAAATCGGTATGGAATATGGAAAGGCTCAAGTATGGAATGGAATAGAAGATTTGAAATATGGAATGGAACAGTTCAGTTTATTTATGCATCTCAAGCACAAAATACTTTATCAGGAATACAGGGACAGGAAGCGACGGCCGTAGCTGTCNTTTACGTCACTGCCCCCACAAGTTCACGCAAAACAACAAAATACAAATGAAACACCATAGCGAAAATACAACAAAAAGCATGCATAGTAAAGACAGTTATTCGGCTGTCAACAGTCCTCACATAAACACATTTTGGAAACACTTCCACTGCCAAAAGTCCATTCCAAATTGTCTTCGGAAACACTGC
>JGI24159J19872_10012634_pt1 | contig 11010 bp, 6 predicted proteins | sample Ectturendosymbi4_FD_19872 | JGI IMG/M metagenome (IMG submission 19872)
ACAGCAATGGTGCGCCAGAAACACCTGCGAAAAGTGTTACTCCGTTTTACTTTCGATTAGTGATTACAAGCGGTTACATACAAGTTCGTATTTCATTGTCACCAACTTCCACGCGGAGCCATGACATGAATTCTCCAGCATTTACAATACTATATACACAACCGTGGGTGTCGAAAAGGGAGGGGTAGAAGGGGACCTTGGCCCCTTCCTGCATTTTGAAACTTGATATTTTCCTATCACATTTTTAGCAAAAAATGGTTGTTTTCTTACTTTCGAGTGGAACAAGTAAAATTTAACCATTTTTGCCCTTCCGACAAAAATCCTTCGCTTCACTTGAAAAAACTTCAATTGCACACTCCGGATAAAATTTTCCGACCCCCATGCACACATAGTTTGATTAGTCAAGGGCAATTGATGCAACATAGTGCTTTGATCAGTTTCGACTAAAGGTACATGCAGTAGGTTCCGTAAGCAGTGTCATTGATTTGCACTGAAGTATTTCTTTGGCTTACGCATCAAAAGCTTGATCACTCTAAAAATTTTAGGTGCAACGTTCGGAATTGGTGGGGGACAATTGCCCCCCTTGCCCCTCCTGTCTACGCACCTGTGTTGGAGATGGAGGTTCAAGCGCACCCCCAAAAGTTTTGATTTGCTGAAAATCCGGGCAAAAATGGCATCCAACGTTGACTTAAAAAAATGGCCCTCAAGGCTTGCAGAAAAACACATGAAGATCTTTTTCGGAGGTCACGCCGAGAAAAGGTGTTGATGATCTTTGTGGGAGAAAAATTGCAGGTAAAGTTGCACAAATATAACTTTTTGGGCAAGTTTGGGGACATGCGGGCAAAAATCCTTCGGGCAAAAAATCGCACCCCCAATAAGTGCCTGTTCCTACACCTTTGATGAAAAGGCACCTCCGTCCCCGTTGCCACCCTTTTTGAAAGGACAGAGGGGGAAATGCCCCCGCCATGCCTACATTCTCCGGCGTCCGTGTGCATATTAGTATACACGCTCTCTCGTTACTCGTTGTTGTAAGCTGCAAAGTGTCACTGTAATGAACATAAATTATCAGCGGTGTCGTAAGACAGAGCAGTTAATAATTGCAGAAATATGCGGCAAACCGTTAAAACAGGGGAACACACTCAGTGCTACGTCAGCGCAGTCCGCAACTGCAAAAATACAAGGCTAAGCGAATGTCTTGTCGAATAGCAGTCGATCAGAAGGTATGCGGATTGGATGGCGGACACCCAGGGTTGACAGTTTGAAATTTGCAAACTACACATGAATTAAGAATGCGCATAAAGTGCGCAAGAAAAATTTTTGTTTTTTGTTATGTGGCTGTTATGTGTGCAGTTACTAACGAGAAAGAATAGTTACGGGCTTGTGTGAGCCATTATGATCAGTCCGCCTGAACTGCCAATTTATGACGAAGCTTTAAACCAGTGGTTCTCAAACTTTTCTGCACGTTGACCCCCAACTAAAGTATACAATTTCCTGTAGAACCCGTGGACTAGCCCAACAGTTACTTGACTGTCGCTATCACTCGGGTTTACAACAATTGTTCTCCATCCTACTGCGTCGCCTACTGCTGCACTACCAGCCTAACAACTGCCGAACTGCGACACATGCACTACAATACTGTTTGTGACGTAACAAACAGAACTGTTTTCATAATGTCATGACAATGGATGATTTAATAAAAAACTATTCAAATCGAATGTGCTTTTAAACTAATGTAGCTGAGATTTGATCAGCCCTGTTAATTATTCGACAATCAAACGTGGAGGGGCCAGGCCCCCCCAGAAATAGAAGTTGGGGGCCTAGGCCCATGCGCCCCCCCCCGGTTCCGCCACCTATGTTAACTACACAAGGAAATCATGAATTGTGGCAACCGAAAAAGTGTGACATGTTGTTCTGCGTGATTGACTGATGGTGCTGTAACATGTCGTGTTTATCTACACCAGTGGAAAGTTGAGATAGATTTGGTGGTTCATGGTGCGTGTTAGAGAATACAGTATGTGAGTGAAAGGAGGTAGTGCAAGTTAAGTAGAAGTTTTAGTAAACTTGTGATTAACGTTGTCACATACAGGAAGTTGAAATACTGTAAATTAGGAAAGGGATAGAATAGTGACAGTTAACAAGAAATGTGAGCAATGAGAGGGTGAAGGTCTTGGGATAGCATTGGTTTAAGTTATCGCTAGGTTAGCGTTGTGTTTGGAGTAGGCTAAGGACTTAGCATTAGGGTTTAGCATGAATATTACTGTTGGTTTAAAGGCAGTGGCGTACCTAAGGTTTCCTGCGCCCAGGGCAAAGTCAGCTGTGGCGCCCCCACACAATCCGCTCGTGGCACTATAGTTGCGGAGAGCAAGTTGGAAGCAAAGGGATATCGTTGTATTGTGTAGCGTCTTTTCTCCCACACGCAAGGCGCTAGAGCTAGACTTTAAACATGCATCGCAGTAACAAGGAATACATAAGTACGTGAAAGAAGACGAGGATATATACATGGCGGTAGTAGAGAGTAAACGCCTAATGGCGCTAACACATTCACTTCGATGAAACACAAGCTTGTAAGACACACGCATGACAGGCGCCAACATAATTATTATAATGCAGTACTGCGATGACTTCCAAGTACATCGATTTATAAAAAGGGAGGTCGAAAGTTGACTCCGGTCCCGCGCATAGTTGTTTCTATACCCGTCTGAAAACTTCATGTGACTGTGACGTCACGGAATTGACATCAGGACCTTTGAATCTTGGAAGTTATTTTGACCAGGGTTTTTTAAAGGTGTTTTAGGGACCCGATTCGGGTCCCTAGAATTGAAAATCGGGTCCCTGGAATCAGCGAAAATTATCATCGGGTCCCTAGAATCAGAGAAATCGGGTACCTACGAATCAATACCGGGTACCTAACATTTTCCTTAAAAAAAAAACTGTTTTAACTATCGCAGAGTTACGAATCTAATCGTTTCGCGCGAAGTTATCCCACTTTGAAACTTTCGGTCACGATGAAACGTTCAAAATGTTGTATTGCGACATTACAAGTTGCGGTGATACATTGGAATTTTTGCAACTAGTGAAAGAAAACGCAAAAATTAGGCAAAAACATCTCTGATCATTTGCAAAAATCTGCATGAATTTTAATGACAGACTTTCATGGGCACAAAAATCTTTAGAAAACACAGGATAAAATTGGTCAGAGTTGTAACTTGTTTTCTAAAGCACCGACTTGCCAGAGCCTTGTCAAGATCCCAAATGCAGCGTATACTACCTGCTTGTTCCCATCACTGGTCACAATCACCGCTGGGGCGAGCTGTAGGAGTTTCTGGAAAAATAGCTGAAAACTTCCGATTTCTTATCTTTTGCACTCTCAACAAGCAGTGATGAATCACAAAGTGAAGCATAATTTTACCTGCAAAACCTCGGAGAAAATAAGACTGGTCGCCATCATCGGCGTCGGAAGGAAGCAGGAGGCCTTGGCCTTCCCTGAATTTTGAAAATTTCAGCAAAAAAAGTTTTGTTTTCTTAGTTTCGAGTGGGGAAAGTTAAATTTGACCACTTTTGACCCCCCCAAGACAAATTTTGCAAAAATCCCCTTAGTGGTCCCTCTGGAAAAATAATTCCGACGCCCATGGTTACCATGGTTACCATGCTAAGTTTTGCAGGTTAAGTTGTGTAAACCAGGGTTGGAGAATTCCTGCGGCCCGCGGGAACATTTGAAATGGCCCGCATCAGAATTTTCGTTTTCTTATCCAAATTAGAGTACACAGCAACGAGTCAAAACGAAGCTCCATAAGAAACAGGTACTCACAATTACTATCTACGGACCAGTGGTTCACAACCTTTTCGTTGAAAGGAGTCAAATCCAGACTTACGACTTTGTTAGAGAGCCATTTTAACACAAGTCAATTAACATGCACGTTTCGTTTTATTGTTGAACGAAGTCTCTCACACAAAATAATAAAGGTTTTATTGAAAGACTGCTGAGAGCCGCACAAATGATGCTAGGGGCCCGGATGCGGCTCTTAGAACCGTGGTTGAAAACCACTGTTCCAGACAGCAAGTCAAGAGAAGTCGCTCTTCCTCAAGATAAAGGCGGGTGTGGTAGACCGGGAACGCGTGGGAACGGCGTTCCCACACCTTCTTGAGGTTTTGCTTTAAAATGAGTTTGAAGCTGTTTTAAAATGGCCAGTTTTTGGGTGCGTTCCTACACCTTTTTTGTTAGCACTACATCCCTGGATAAAGGTAGAATTTTAGGATAAAGTTAGTGGATTTTACGGCCCGCCAGCGATAATGCACAATTCAAGCGGCCCGTAGTAGTAAATAGGTTCCTCACCCCTTGTGTAAACAAATGTGGATTTTCTTGAAGGTTTCATCTGTGGAAACAAATTTTATGTTTTCTGCATGGTAACCAGTCTTTTTTTCTCCGAAGTTTTGCAGGTTAAATTGTGCTTTACTTTGTGATTCATCGCTGCTTGTTAAGAGTCCAAAAGATAAGAAAACAGAAGTTTTCAGCTATTTTGAAAAAGCCATAGGTGAATTTATTGCTAGAAGTAAGTCATACTATTTCTTCGAACAAAGGGCTTTCAAATGCATCTTCGAATTGGTGTTAATGCAAATGTGTGAATGTTGGAAAGAACAAATGAGAGAGGTAATCAACTATGTGTTTTGGGCTCTTTGCATGGTTTGCCTGGGCAGCGCTGTTAGCTGGAATCACCAAGACTGCAACAAGCAAAGCATGCAACGAGTACAATCCACTTCGTCAATTGGGACTGGTCTGTGTTTAAATGCTCGGACAAAAATATTGTTTTCCAAACAGCCATTATCGTGATTCTGGTCGTAAGAAATAACAACAGGTCACAAGGCATTAACAGCAAAACCAGCGGCTGCATTTCCAGAATTTGTTTGTATGACCGTTATCTTGGGTTACGTTTCCGCTAGTTACTGTTGTCTGAATCGTCTGAACCTGTGATTGTTGTTTTTTCGCTGATTTTCTCATGGTAAGAGCGCTGATTGTGAAAACCTATCAGATGAAATTACTCAAATAAGTTTGGTACATTCTCTTAGTTTGGTGTTCTTGATATATTTCATTTTCCATTCAACTTGAGGCACACCAAGAAAACTGAAAATAGTAATGTGTAAAAATGAACAGAAGCCAAAGTTGGAGCCCGAGCCATGCTGTGAAAGAAGAGAGCTCCGGAGCCGGAGTCATGTTCATGAAAGGAAGAGCGCCGGAGCCGGAGCTGTGTCATTTTTACGACGACTGCGCAGCCCTGTTAATAAGTTTTTTCTTGTTTGCTATCAAGTCTTTAGCGTTACAAGATTTGCTTTCGCATACGGTAAATACAAAAAAATGGCAACAACTATTTTGAAGCCACCATCAGATTTGATCACTGCGAAACTGATGCATAGTGCACACCTGTGAATCGTCCTTGCTGGTACGAATTAAATTAAATTTGTTAAAAGCGGATGTTGCACATTTCTATGAAAAATTGGCTGATGATCAGCATAAACATACCGCAGTCCTCAAGACCTTTGATGCTATCCTAAAAGAAACACGGAGAGCAACTGAAATTTTACTTTAGCAAAAAGAAAAGTGCTTCATCTGAGTAGCTGTCTGCATTTCTTCACACATTTCGTTTGAGACGTATGGGAACCGTCATATATTGTTGAGAAAACAGTAAAACACTGGTGACGTCAAATGTGCTCACCAATCAAGTTTTTAATGTCAGTAGGCATGAGATTCAGAGGAATACTTTTTTGAATCGTAAGAAATATATTTGAATAAACAAAATTGCTTAAAGTTGTTGGAAAAGAAACAGATTTCATCATTATGCAACGCAGGTTCTGAAACGCCAAGTCAAACTCTTGTTGCTCGGCGCCGGTGAATCGGGGAAGAGTACTGTGGCTAAACAAATGGTGATTATTCATAAAGATGGTTTTCCTGAAGAAGAACGAAAAAAGTACAAGTGAGTTTTGCAAAACGTTATTATACGCTACAGCAAACCAGCATTTGCCACCATTGTGTAATGTTGACCTGTATCTAACAACAGACTTCATCACGCAAAAAACGCTTAATTGAAATTTTCCGGTAGAATTGATTACAAAGGAAGGAATACTGTCATTCATTTTCACACCAGTTTTTCCTATGTCTAATGTCGCAGGGAGAGCAGCCCTAGGATAACTGAAACACGTCACGGTCTTCAGTCACCTCTAATAGTTTAGTTGATCGCATACAATGCGACAGATTTATTTAACGACGTTTGGTGGCAGGCCAAAACCTGAAGAATGGTTTCTGTAGGGGCGGTTGAGGTGAACGCTCGATCCTCAGTATAGCACAATGCACCCGCTTAACTAGTATATCAAACCGTCTGCGGCATGCAAGCAAGTAGCCCCGCTTATATTTTTTAAATTTCATGCTTGTTTCATGTAACTGCTTTTCAGATCAGTGGTGCACAGTAATGTTATGCAAAATATACTGGCTATGGTCCAAGCCATGCAGAAGTTGGAAATTCCTTACGATGATCACGAAACTGAAGTAAGAATACATAAATTTTAGTGGATAGCCCGAAGATTGCATTGACTTTGACGCAATGATCATATGAACAAAAGCAAGTACAGGCAAACTCGGGTTTTCTAAATATTTCACTTATAATTTCTTCTGATTTGCTATGCGGTAGATATCGATTTATTTATAGTCAAAGTTGCAAGATTACACATGAATGGATAGAATGGTGGATAAAATGCTTTGTTTGAATGTGGTGCTGATCCACCTGGCAGAGATAAAGCGGAGTGTCAAATTTTGCGATCCAGATCCAGTCCTGATTTTTTAAAACTCAGTCCAAGTCCAAACACAGTCCAAAAATGTTTTCAAATGTAAAGTCCAAGTCCAAATGAAGGCCAAACAATTTAAAAAATGCAGCGTTTTCACAACAAAATTGCTCCATTTCTTTTTCCATTAACCCAAGTCCAAATCCAGTCCGGTTCATAAATTTTGAAGAGATTTACATTCCGGATCCAATCCAAATGCAACAAAATTTGCTATAGTCCGGATCCAGTCCAATGCTGATCTCTGCCACCTGGTAAACAAGGGCGGACGCAAGGGGGGTGGGTGGGGTTTAAACTCCCCTTGAGCTTGATGTTTTACGAAAGACTTTATTACCTGTGCAAAGGAGAGTAATTGTTTTCGCGTACTTTTGCTTGTTAATTTGTCGACTCAATGCAAATAACACGGATATAATTTGCATGCACATTTCAAGGAACATTGTAAATGGGCCAAAAGGTAATAATTAGGTTTTGGTGGGAATCTGGGATATCGTCTGCGTCCAGAAACCATCCCACCACTTTTTGTAGACCTTTCGTCCACTACGCATGTTTAAAATTGTGTTCCGCGATAGTTCACTTTATCCGAAACAATTGCCTTTGTTTTGTCTGCTAAGGCTGATCAGCGCAAGAGCTGACCACATTGGCTACATTACGAATGTCTGTAGCATGATAGAACTGTTGCTCGAACTCAAAAACAGCAGTTGTTTAACATAGAAGCATTCAGGCATTTGATAATGTCTCAGCAGGGAAAAAGGAAAACTAAAAGCTTGCTGGATTTCTATACATAACAAAAATTGAAAGTTTTTTGCGTACTTCATGCGCATTCTCATTCTCAATTCTTGTGTAGTTTAGCAAGATTCGATCTTGCAAACCGGGGTGTGCGCCAGCCAGTCCAGCCGCACACTCTCTATGCTCGACTGTTCGTATTCGACAAAACATTAGCGCAGCCTCATTTTTCGTTGTGAATTGCTCGGACGCAGTGATGAGTGTGGTTTACTACCCTGTTTTAACAGGCAGTATGATATTTTTGCAGTTATGAACTGCCGTGTCGTAGCCTTGAGTTTATTTTCCTCCAATATCCTAACTTGGAGAGCTGGTAGTTAATATTCAGTGCAATGACACATAAAATAAGGGGAGTGCGTACAGAAGATGATGCATTCAGTTTTTTTTTAAGGAAAATGATAGGTACCCGGTATGGACCTGTAGAGACCCGATTTCTCTGATTCTAAGGACCCGATTTTCTCTGATTCTGGGGATCCGATGATAATTTTCTCTGATTCTAGGGACCCGATTTTCAATTCTAGGGACCCGAATCGGGTCCCTAAAACACCTTAAAAAACCCTGATATTATGTCAACAAACTTCGCCAAAACATTGGTTTGGAAACATAAATATGACTTCAAATTGTGACGTCACAAACAGCGCACACCAATTATAAATGACCGCCATATACCACTGAATGAAAACCCCCTCGTGAAAATTTTCTGCACACGCCACTTCTGTTAAACATGGGCGTCGGAAAGGGAGCAGGGAGAGCCTTGGCCCCCTGGATTTTGAAATTTGATATTTTCCTATTTAATTTTTAGAAAAAAGGTTGTCTCTTATTTTCGGGTGGTTATAATGAAATTTCACCACTGTTGGATCCCTTCATGGAAAAATCTTTTTGGCTTCTGGAAAATCCACTATTGGCCACCACCTGGAAAAAAATCTTTCGACGCCCGTGCTGGTAAATGTTTATTACGTTTTTCTTGTTCAAAACAGGCTGATGCCAACAAAGTACTGCGAGCCGCTTCAGTTATGCAGGAAGAAATTTCATCTGATGTGGGAGAGTGTATAAAGCGTCTGTGGCAAGACAAAGGAATACAAGTAAGCATCAGTAGCCAATCTGATCTTCACAAGTTGATTCTTATGTTAGCGAAGGAAGGGTAAGAACAGTAGTGTTGTTAGTGAGTGAGCAGGGTGTGCAAGGGTGTAAAAAATTGGGGCCCCATTTTAAATTTACGCGCTTTGATGGAGCCCCCAATTTTTAGTTTACGCTATTCAAAGATTGATAAGCTTTTGTTTACGATTGCATTTTTATTGTAATGATTACATATTATTTTGTACAAAACTTTGTTTGTTTTGCTATATGAGATTATTATTATTGAAATGTTTCAAAAGATTTGGATTTTCAACCTGAAGATTAGAAGCCGCTTTTGTGATATTACCTTGTTTAAGTTTTTACTGCCATAAATGTAGTGGTTGTAGCCTGTTAAGGTCAAGTCAACATTGAAATCTGATTAAAGTTTGTGAGTCAGTACTGAATAATTCATTCATTCTAGTTTCATCATAAAAATATGTTTGATTAGTTCTTTCTCAACTGATTTACTGTAGATAAATGAACGTTTTTCTGTATTTTGGACAGTGAAAGTACAAGAGCAAGAAACTATCATAGAACTTAAATTGGCCAGGGTAACTCTATTGTTTAAACAGTTGTGTGAGAAACTGGTTTTAGCATTAAGAATTATAATGTAAACATCAGTGTGCATGCGTACACGTGCATGGTCTGCTGTATACTTCAATAGCTGCTAAAGCAATGTTACATCAGTTACTTTCAGTTTCTTTTTGAGTCAGAACTGAATGTTTAAGTGTTTATGGGGAAGCTTTCCTTTACTTTCTTATACCATTAATGTTTTCCTTTGCCCTACAGCTACATGATTTGTTCAATTGTGTTAGTTGTGTAGTGGATGGTGCATATATGGAAGGATAGAATGTATTACCAAAGAAGGTATATCAGTTGGTGTAAGATTCTGCATCAGATCTCAGTGTTACTGTAAATGAAAACAATATTTTTTGAAAACAATGACCTTTATTTCAATCTTTCATTTATACGACTGAATTGGCCTCAAAACGTTCTGCACAGGGCCCCCAAAATCCTAAGACCAGTAGTAGCAAGAAATAAACAAACATTTTTGTGATCTGGTCACTTCAAATTTTAAACTAGCATGTAGTATAAATACAAGCGTGTGCCTTATGTTTCAAATTTGATCTCGTTTTAACAAAACCTGTTTGCTATTCACAATAAAAACGCATCTTTCTTACGCATGCGATCAGGTTTGGCGTTAACACTTTTTTTTTCTACGTCATGTGTTGCTGGCTGTTTTTAGACAAAGTTTAAATTTCTCGAAGTCGTTTTTGTGGTATTTTTGTTGTCCGTACAGCATATCTGTCTGTGCAGATCCCCCTGAGAAAGGTTCACGGCTCAATAAAAATGCTTCTTCAATACGTTTAGTTTTAATTAGATTTCATGACTTCGTGGAAAACATATCTGTCCATAAAAACCTGTTCCAGGTGTGCCTTCGAAACAGAACGGACCCAAAGCTGTTGAAGCAAAAACATATGACAACCGTTTCTATAATCAGGAAAATTGACAATGTGGCTGCTCTTTTAATGCAAAGCCGCAAATTTTGAGCAGGTTTTTGCATATTGATGAAATGGCTATTAAACGGAAGTCTTACAAAATGATTTGTATGTGAACCCGAGCTTTGTAGAGCCGATGATTGTCTTCTGGACTTCAAATATGATTGTATTATCGCAAAGTGGGACGGCATCAAAGTGACTGTAAAATGGTGAAGCGGTCAAGTCGGATTTCAAACAACAAAGTTTAGCGTCGGAAAGTTCACAGCAATAGTTTCAAAAAAAACGAATAAGAAACTTGAGTATGATTTTGAAACAGTAAAAATATGTATGTTTCCAAAAGCTTTTATAGAAACGGACTTTTGACGGATAAGGCCGCAAAACCTCTGTTGGAAGAAGGCATGGACGTAAATAAATATGTGTAACGATACTGGTCAGTTCATCGGGAAGTCCCCTTCCCGCTCAATCTCTTCTTTCCGGTAGGTCCGGGTTGCTTCGTTGACGCACTATGGGGCGCCGTTTGTAAAAATAATATATCTGACAGATTTAGCACAAAAACTGCTATCTCTGGCAGAGATAGCTATCTCTGCATGCAGAGATGTTATCTCTACCAGAGATACCTATCTCTGCATGCAAAGATAGCGCTGAAGCGTGTCGAAGGGCTCGCTTTCAGCGCGCTCTTTCTGTGAGAGCATTCTCTTTTTTGCACCTGAAGAGGCGCAGCTCACCACCTCTGAGCACCTTCAGGTGCAAAAAGAGAATGCTCTCACAGAAAGAGCGCGCTGAAAGCGAG
>JGI24159J19872_10012637_pt1 | contig 11008 bp, 6 predicted proteins | sample Ectturendosymbi4_FD_19872 | JGI IMG/M metagenome (IMG submission 19872)
AGCAATGCATAGTCATTCAACACCAGTCAGGACCGGTTTATTTGTTCCGACAGTTGATGGCATACTTGGCAAGTTAATCTCGTGAACCAAAAAAATCACCAATCGAAGTTATATACGAGTAAATGTTTATAATAAGTCTGCAGATTCTTTTTGATCGAGAATTAAATAAATGAAATGTCAGCGTATGACATTGTCAATGATACGAGAAGAAACGTTGTTGGTCAATTTCCAATAAACCTTCGCTCGCATATCAAGGTTATTGGCTGTACACGATTGCTTACAATGGCTTTTGTGAAATTATATGTATGCCTCTGTCAATGCACAATGACGTTCAGTTTTAACAAAAAATAACACGAACACGATATTTGTTGTTGTTGGAACGAAAACGCGAGTATTCAACTAAGCATACAAAGCATAAAAATATATGCCTCCCTGGAAACTTAGTTTAATTCTTCTAAATCTAGGGTAGAACCGATGAAAGTTTGTTGTTTGTTCATTTTGTTCGCTTTCCTTATCTTTGATGCAATGCTGTGATTACTAAAAAATTCTAATTGAGGAAGAATTACATCCGACATTACAAAATATATGCCGCTAAAATTAATTTTCGTCTCTTTATAAACTTCACACCTTGAAGAAACATATTTCGTGATGATGGCACTTTATGTTTTTCGGCGAAGCACAACCCTTAAAATTTTATTGTCATTGTACAGGATATTTGGAGAGGCACAACATGTTCTGGTGTTATTCACAGTGAGTAACATGTGTGTCTTAATTTCAAAACCGGTCAACAGCAAAAGATATTCGGAACCCTCATTACTGGGAGCAGATAACATATACGTTAAAGTGAAACATCGAAGACGTGCACATAAATTGATTATTTTTGCCTGTGATGAGCTTCCTATGCTACACGTAGCAAACTCACCGCGATAATTTGAGTTCAAGTAACTACTCTCAAAGGTGATAAACAAGGAATTCAATCAGCAATTGTTTTAACCAACTGATTGATATCTTGTTTCTAGGTCTTGTGGAGTGTAGGTACTTCAATAGAGATACTTGCAAGCTTTAATTATCGAAAAAAGATGAAAGCAGAGTCCAGTCGACTGATTCCTCGAAAGCTTACAGCAAACCCAGAGCTTTTATTACCTTGAGTTCTCATACAATCTCGATGCAGTGTTTATGCCAGTGCTTTGGCTGTATCACACGATCCAGGCTATGCTTCATCTAGTGGTACTGCAACATTACTTGATAAACTTCAATCTGTAAAAAAAGCACAGGAAAAATTTTGACGAGATTTTCACTTCAAATGGCATAAACAACGTCCAAACTTGTTTAATCTTTCTGTGGTGTCTTCGAGGTAAGATGACATTTGCAGCTAGATGTATTTTCGCTTTCGCTGCCAAAAGACATCAAGCAATGCAGTTTCCTGTGGCTTATTTAATGCAGGTCCACATCACACAAAATACAACGAATGAGTTAATACACTTCACTTGTTTCAACAAGCCAATGAAACGTTATTAACGAAAATATCAGGGGTAACAGTCAACCAACACGAAACGAGGCAAAAAGCCGGTCCTGCAATCAATTCGAGGTCTGATTAGCAGTTAGGTGGAGACGTTGCGTAAGAGCAATGCTAAGCACGCTTCGCAGCAATTTCGTTGATGTTACAACCGATACAGTTTAATTTGACGAAACTAATAAAATTTGATGAAGCAAAATCCATAGTCGACATCTGGGCCATATCTAGCGGGCGAAACCAACAGATCCTGCAATGCCAATCTTTCCTAGGACATTTTGACAACGTGGTTTTAGCGCCAAAGCTGAAAGTTACTCTATTCAGAGAAGTGGATCGATATATTCAATGATTTACCAACTACAAAACTGTGAGCTTTGTCGCGAATGGTCACACCGTGAACTCTACGAAAACAATCTATCTCTGTTGTTTGTACTTAAGATAGCACTCTTTCAAATATTCAGGAAACCTTGGGAGCATCTTTATCGTGTATTACCGTGAAAGCAGAAGTTAGTTTTTGCTTTTTCTCCCTGTTGGTGGTGGTCGCCCAAAATAAATTTAACTTCAAGCTTTAGAAATCAGGAGGAACAGACCAAACAAAAATTTTATTTGCAAATTTTTTTTCCATGAAACCACTGCCCTTGGCACTTATTCAAACAAGAACCTAAACACAGTGCTACATCGCAATAAACGCAATAATACACCGGGCCCCCTTTTTTCCCGTTTTTCCGGCTGACCGTATGGCTGTTGCGCATGTATTCTCGCACCACACGCTGGGAAAAGCGCCAGACTGTGACGCTTGTATCCACCACACCGTCTGTCTAGGCTGTCATGTTTTGCTTGCTTGGAGGTAAGTAGCAAGCCGTCGTTGTAGGGCTCAGCTTCAAGCCGTAGACGACAGAGCTGTTCTCCCGCAATTCATTCATTTTGAGGTTAGTCAAAAGCTTTTTCCAAAACTTGGAATTTTTAATTAAGTGTATCTTCGACATTCGGATAGATTTCATGGGTCACAAAGTGCTTGAAGACTCTGCATAAGAGTTAACATGAAAAACATGAAATTCTCGAATGTTATTTTCCAATGAAATTGTTGCGATGACGCGTCCTACCACTTGAATCTGTATCAACCGGCCAGGATGCAGTACTTTCCCCATGTCCAGCTGTTCTTTAAGTTTGCTGGACTTACGTTTGAGTGAAATATAGACACGGTCTGCTCATACTACTGAAACGTAAATAACCTTGTTGATAAGGTTATAAAAAACATAAGTAACAACAAAGAATTAGAATAATGCAGAAGAAAAAATACCACCTCTAACAAAACGACAAACGAAGATTAGCAACAAAAGAAAGGAGAATTTGATCAAGGGGGCAATCATCATGGAATTAATCAAAGAGAAGAATACGACCCATTTGTTAAGCAAGTCAGTCAGAATATAATAGCGTTTGGAACGCTGTGGATACTCTGTATAACAAAGTATCACGTAGCATCCGTCATGGATTTGCGATTTTCTTTCACCAGTTTTTGCTTCGTCCACGCTGTTGTTGCTGCACATGAATTTTTGTTTTATTTCTTACAGTTGGAATTAAAGATTTTAAGCCAGAAAGTACATATATGTCATAGCAAATCAATTCTAAAGGAGCCAAAGCACACCCCGTGTTTCACACACCACATGCTGAGCTGTAATGACATTTTGTAAACAGCGTTTCCGAGCAAGACAACTTTTGAGCATACAATAGGTATTTTTAGGGGCCAAAATAATGCTTTGCTATCCGTATAGGCATTATTCATAGGAAATAACTTTTAACACAAATAAGTTATCTTTCACTGACTGTTGAACGAATTAAACTAGTACACGTTTAAAGACTTTCCTGACAGTCTAAACAGGTTTTTGATGGACTTTGTATGTTGTTTGGTTGCTACTAGAGATGACCGCAAACGAAAAGTAGTAGGACCATTTCACGGGATTGTGGAGAGATCGTAACATAACCAGTAACATGTAATGTACGCCCTCGACTTTGCAAATGCAGGCAGAGTTGGCGACGTGGGTGAAATGTTGTTGGATGCAAAGTCGGGATATCATGATCATGTGACCTGGGACCAAAGACATGAGACGTAAAACGGCATGTGACCAAAAATACTTCCCTGTCTAAAATTAAATAAAATTTCAGAATTTTGTAATCGTAGACCCCACCTTATTTTGGAGATCCTGGAAATGCGCGAACGTGCGTATCAAACCCTTACATAATTGGCTCTTGCGCGCCAAGATGTATTTTCGCCAAAATGCTATGCGCTTCAATGGTTTTGGTGAGATTGGTATTTCTCATAACTTGTAATTACACTGGTGAAGGCATCGATCCTCCATCTCTAAACATCGATCGGAATGCTGTGGAATTTGCGGAGTCATTTGTGTATCTGGGTTCTACAGTTACCAACAACAGTGACCTTAGACCAGAAATCGAGCGCAGACGCGCACTATCGTCAAATGTGATGCAGGCACTCCGCACGCCATTATGGCGCCAGCAGTCCATTTCACGCACCACGAAGATGCGCATGNACAATGCTGCAGTCCTGTCTGTGCTGCTGTACAGCGCGGAGACCTGGCCTCTCACTGGAACCCTCTCCTCCAGGCNTGACGGTTTTGACAGTAGGGCTCTCATATCGATTCTTGGCATTCAATGGCGCGACCTCGTCTCCAATGAAATGGTGCGGGCCCTTGCCGGACATCACCCGGCTTTCTCTTTGGCTGCGCGCCGCCAGGTCCTCTGGTATGGACATGTGCTTCGCTTGCCACCGCATCATCCTTCTCGGGATATCCTGGACTTCGACCCTGAGTCGTTCGGCTTCAAGCGATCCCGAGGTGCCCCACGCACCCGTTGGTTCGACGTGGTCACACGCGATCTTGACCAGCTCGGCATCGACCCAGCCGCAATTGAACCCCTCGCGCACGACCGTGATAAATGGCGGGATCTCGTGAATCTGATTGGCTCAACGAACGACGCGACGACGGGCGCCGTGCACGAGACACGATGATGATGATGATGATGATGATGATGGTGATGTAATTACACTACATAAAGCCGTATTTCAAAAAATTTTAATGAAGGATGTATTTATTATTTTTAAATAAGACGTTAATAACCGGTAAATTGGACTTTTTGGCATTGGGAACGTCACGTGTTGGTTCCAACGATGTTTTGGGGTCGTGTGAAAGAATGTCAAGTGGCAATTTGTCCTTTTCCGTATTTGAAAGGTTCTAGGCAAACCCCTCTTCGTTCATGGCACTCACTGACTCTCTAGCGCAATCGGTCGGCAAGTTATGACCGACATTCGGCCCTTTATGTAGCTTGAAAGCCATTATAGTTGTTTAAAGGGCCGAAAATCGATCATAATGTGTCAACCGATTGCACTACAGAATCGATCAAGGCCTCAAAAGAAGCGGATTTTCGTTTGGTTTCATTTCGGCAATACACGGGTGCATCGGCTCTTGAAGGTCTTCACGCACGTCCCGGTACAAATGTTGACGTCACACTGCCCAAAAATATTCCAAACCCGAAAGCACCCAATTTTTTTATAAATCGTACGTTCAAGTCTTTCTGCAGTTTTTGATGCTTCGATTAGCTCTCTAGCACTATCAGCCGGCGAGTTGCGGCTGAAACCGTTGTCGCGGTCATTGAAAGGGTTACCATACTTGAACAATCATTTCCATTCCACCCCTGCTGATCATGGTTACAGCATTATGACGTTGAAACCTGGTTTTCCTAGGGTTGTTGACGCGGCTAGTGCTCACACCGTTTTGTCAAAACGCCAGACCTTATTTTATTGACAGTAAACCCACTATTGGAATGGTACACCATTTGTTTACTTCGAAATTATCAAATTTGGCGACATGCTCAAACGCATCGTTTTGTAGCGCCAAGGAAGCAATGCAATTTCGGTTGATCGTCGCTGCGAGCCTTTCATAGTATCTAAAAGTATAAGCATCAATAATGGCCCCACACAAATTCTCGAAGTAAGTAAACACATATATCTCTGTTTTCAGCTCTGCTTTTCAAGTAATGTCTAACAACATATCCTATTCAAGTAACGTCCCTCCACAGGTGAAACAAGCAAGGAATCAACCACAAATTTTTAATAGGAAATCGATTTGACGTATCACTACGCATCGTCATCCTTACATCTTATTCAAATAGATTTGCGATTGATTCCTTGTTTCTTTCACCTGTGGAGAGAAATTACTTGAATACAGAGATGTGCAAGTTTGAATCATCGCAAAAAGATGAAAGCAGAGCCTAATCGGCTGATTCCTTGAAAGCGTACAGCAAACTTATAGCTTTTATTGTTGTCAACATATCCTGAAATTCTAAAATGTATGGAAGTCATTGATATTGATAAAGTAGGTCACAGAATCATCGTACGAATTACAGGCCAATATAACTGTTGCCCCCTTTAAAAAATCCTTGAAAACTTTGTGCACATGACTGCATGCATCCTTATTTTGAACAAAATAAGATATCATCGGACTCGCAATAGGATTTGCAGTGCGACTCACTCCGTCAAACGGCTATTTATAATATTCATAAAAATCTATTGAGAAACCTTTGAAGAAAGATGCAATGCTTGTGCTTACTTGTGATCTGTATAAAAGCGTTTGATACAATTGACCACAGCATACTTTGCATAAACACAAACACTTTTTATAGAATTAGATGTATAAGGACCGCGATCCACTTGAGTGGCTTTGACTCTGTCCAGTCATAACTTGCCGACCGAGAGAGCTATAGCGCTGATCAAACCCTCTACGGATTCGGGAAGTCTTCTCGTTCGATTAAAAAAATTGGAAAGATTTGGATTTTGTTTTTTTTTGTGGGTGACGACACAATGGGGATGGGTTCACATATTTTTGGCCGAGGTTACCGGGCCCTGGCGCCAACTCAACGAGCCATTTTTTGGCTCAAATCTCTGTTGTAAATTTGGCCATTATCCGAGACTTTAGAGCCCTTGATCGGCTTTCTAGCGTTTCTGGTGCCAAAATTATGGATCAAAAGCCTGATTTTCAGTTTGCAATAAAATCCCACAAAAGGTATACTTGGCCAATTTGGGCAAATGCCACAACACGCCAGCCCATTGAGCTAGAGAGCTGTTCAAACCCTCAAAAGACTCGGAAAGTCTTCTAGTTTCGATTAAAAAATTAGGACGTTTTGGATTTGAGGTTCTTTGGGAGTGACGTGATATTNGGGGTAGGTTTCGGCTTGCATTGCCTATTTCATCGGGCCCTGGGTCCCAACCACAGATGGCAATTTTATGCTTCTATTTTTACAAAAAATCTAGGCGAAATCCACACATTTAGGGCGCTTGATTGGCCCTCAATCGTTTGTGGTTAAAAAGGTATCACCTAAAAAACACAAATTAAATAAACAAAAGATTATTTACATAATTTGTTATTTTTGACATAACTTTTAAACCACAAATGCTAGCAAGTCAACCAAGGCCTCTAAAGTAGGGAATTATCGCCTTGTTTGCATTTTAAAAACGAAACAAAAAATTGACCCTTGGGGTTGGGGCTCAGGGCTCAATGAATATGGGCCATTTTAATGAACCTACCCCTTTTGCAACGTCACCCACAAAATACTCAAATCCAAAACTTTTCTTGATCGAAACTAGAAGACTTGCCGAGTCCATAGAGCAGGGTCTGGAACCTACGGCTCGCGAGCCAGATGTGGCTCTTCTGATGACAGCATCATGCTCGCTTGATATTTTCTTAACACGGTTGGTACGAATTAAAATTTTTCTGTAATTTTCCATCTACCAGACTACAAAGCCATCAGCAACACCATGTAGCACCAGAAGTCGCATTAACAGTAAGAAGCATGTTATTAAAGAAAAAATGCAGATATTTATCATTCTTTAAAATTGTTGGTTTTGCTTAAAAATGCACATGTTAGTTAGTACGTTAGTTGCATTAAGTGTTGAAAAATCTGGTATGGCTCTCACGGAAATACAAAATATGTCGGTGTCAAGGCTCACTTAGCCAAAAGGTTCCCGACCCCTGCCGCAGAGGGTTTGAACAGCTCTCTAGCTTTACCGGTCGGCAAGTTATGACTAGACAAACGCACAGCCACTATTGTGGCTTTGCGGTCCTTAAAGGGGTCCTTTGTTGACTAATTACTTACAAGATTGCCAGAATTTTACTCTAGTTGAAAGGTGTAAATCAGATTTTCAAGATACACACTATAGTGCGTCAATATTCAACGCTCGGAATTATATTATTTGGTTTATGTATGAATGATTTACCAAAAGCTTGAAGTTTTAGAATAAATATATTTGCAGATGATGCCTTCATAACTGCAGTATCAAGGATCAACACACAATACTTGAAAACAAAGAAAGGTGACCTCCAAAGATATAATTGATAACTTAATGAAATCCACAAAATTGTCTGTATTCAAACTGTAGGAAAACCGTCTTTATGTTAATTGAATGTGATTCAAAACCAATAACCTCATATTCAGTTAAAATTGGCAGTATGAAATTACACCAATTGTACAAAGTATTTCAAAGTATTTGTAGAGGATAGATTATTTTGGTCCCTACGCACAACCAACGTAGAGGACAAATTAGCATGAAGCCTAATAAATTTTTATGTAAAAAGACAATATCCGACTTCTGCGCTAAAGTGAATTTACGTTTACTTAGTTTATATCCACCTTTAATATGTCTTTGGTACATGGGGTTCAGTGCCAAAACTGCTCTAAATCATCTAAATATCATGCATAAAAAACTTATACGATCCGTGTTTGCATCCGACAGGTCACATGTCAGTGTAATTCCACTATACTGCCAATCAAATCTATTGAAACTAAATGACATTTTTCACACTGAAATAGGCCGACTAATCCACAGTTTTCGTAATGGCAACCAGCCATAGGCTACTTTGCCTCAGTTACATCACTCCATACAGCCCTCGATTAAAACTTTATATCATGTGCGGTTTTCTTAGATCTAAGAAACACATTTGACTCAGTGAATCACTCCATTTTGCTGAGAAAACGTGAGCATTACGGCGTACGAAGAAATGCGGTTAAACTAATACAGTCATATCTCTCCAACAGAAAGCAGTACGCACGAGGGGACGACATTAAATCATCTTTCAAATCAATTATTTCTGGGACCCCCAGCGCTCGATTTTTGGCGTATTGTTCTTATTGATATTTATAAACGACTTGCCAAATTCACATTTTATGAAAACTGTACCTTTCGCTGATGATACAGTTTTAGTTCAGAGGGATTACAATCTGGGAATTTACAAAACTCGGCTAATTGTGAAATGACAAAAGTAATGGATTGGCTAACTGCAAACAAACTCTCACTAAATATTTCCAAAACAAAATATATGTTGATCACAAATAACATGTAAGCATAGGAACCTTTGTAATACATGCAAACAGTAATCGTATTGAAAGAACTTTGACTTACAAGTACCGTGTATACTCGCTTATTAGCCGCATCCGCAGATAAGCTGCAGCAGAAATTTTAGCCATATGCCGAGATCAAGGGTAATTCACGAATAAGCCGCAGGTCAAATGACGTTTTCACCGAAGACCCTGCGCGATCAATCAAACACAAAATATTGATTTTTACAGGCAAATGTAAATAAAATCAATTTTATTGTTCAAAACCTAATAAATCTTCCTCTTCCGAAGAAGGAAGTTCGTCTACAAGTACGGTAGATCGTCGTAGGTGTCATCTTCATCTTCTTCATCTGTGTCATGGGTGTCGTCGCGAACATCTGTTCAGAGAATGTCATCTTCTGTTCCGTCAAGGCTATTGCTGATAGAAAACTTTGTCCCTCTCGGTATGTTGTGCGTATGAGACGCAGGCAAAATACAGGCCATATTCCAGGTGAAAATGGAGATAATGAGCGAGTATATACGGTACCTTGGTGTAATTGCGTACGAAAAAGTGACTTGGAAAGAGCATTGCAAACAGTTGTGTTGTACTATATCCAAATATCTTGGTGTAATGTTTGAAGTTAAACATTATGTTAATAACCAAGCATTGCACATGTTGTATCACAGCCTAATAAACTCACGAGCAATGTATGGGATTATTGCCTAGGAGAGAGTAGCTTCATGTCATCTACAGCCAATATCGGTTGTTTAAAATCGCGCCGTGAAATGCTTAAACACAAATTTTTGACTAGCAAAGTTAATACCATTTATAAAACGTAGAGAATTCTCCAACTAAAAGATATATACAATCTTGAAGTGAGCAAATTCATGTACAAATATACTAACTCTCAGCTACCTGCTTTGTTTAACAATTATTTTGAACTCATTACAGATGTTCATCCGTATAACACAAGACAAATCAAAACCAGACTATTTGCTTTGCCAAAAGCACGTTCAAACTCGGGTGCTAAAATGATAAAATACTGTGTGATAGAAACTTGGTCAAAAATTCCCTCAGAAATAAGAAATAAAACGTTTTTGGCACTTTTTGCCGCAGATTGTAGGAAATAGGCACTATGCGGCTACTAGAAACATTGTGTTTTTCTTATTGGTGTACATAGAGCCGTGCATTGATTTGATTATTTACCGCTGTTACAGTGGAAAGTTTGAAATCATGAAGTATCTCCATTATATTTTATATCATGTGGTTTTTGTTCCGTTCACAAATATTGGTCGCATCAATCCCTTGTGTGAAGTAATGGGATGCCTTTAGTCTATAGTCATCGCAGTGCTACATTTTATTAAACATGATGGCGCCATTTATGCATGTGTCTTGAATGTTTGTGTTTCATCAAAGTCAATGTATTAGCGCCATCAGTGGAAGGGGCGCTGAGCAAGGACATGGCAACGCCAGGTGAATACCTCTAGACTTGGAAGCTAAACCTTAGCACCACGAAAACTTTGTCGGCAGCCTTCCATCTCAACAACAAGGAAGCTGAGCTTGAGCTGAAACTCAACTTCAACAACGAAACCCTACCCTTTTGCTCCGAGCCCAAACACCTCGGAGCAACGTTGGACAGGTCGCTCACGTACCACTGACACCTTGAGTCACTTCGCAAGAAGCTAAGAACACGCGTCGCACTCCTGAGGCGGCTTGCTGGCTCCGGTTGGGGCGCTGGAACAACAACATTGCGAAAGGTCACCCTAGCCCTGGTCCATTCGACAGCAGAGTACTGTGCTCCTGTTTGGTACCGCAGTGCTCATACCCGCCTCATTGACCCCGCCATCAACGACGCCTTGCGAATTGAGACTGGATGCCTGCGTCCTACACCATCGGACAACCCTCCAATCCTCGCAGGCATCTAACCTGCTGAGCTTCGTCGCAGTGGAGCCACACTATCTCTAGGACGCTGTGCTCTGGAGCCTGAACATCTGATCCACTCAGCGCTCACCCGTCCCTCAAGTGCTGTTGCACGGCGCCTGAAATCGAGACACCAATTTGTATCTGGCGCACAGCAACTCATCGGTTTATCTGACAACAACAACAACATA
>JGI24159J19872_10012639_pt1 | contig 11007 bp, 10 predicted proteins | sample Ectturendosymbi4_FD_19872 | JGI IMG/M metagenome (IMG submission 19872)
ATTTTTCTGAGGTTAGCCTCTCAAAATGCAAAGCATTTGTTCTTCCTAAAGGCTCATGTCGACATGAAAAGATTTGCTCAGCCTCGCTACTCCGAAAGTACTGTATTAGATGTAACGCTGTTGCTCTTGAACGACTGAAGACTAAGCAAAGTACGTGCTTGAATTTATTGCGTTTTCATGAAATGTTTCCCGGTTTGTGCTCAGGCTTACTGGTAAAGACGAAATTTCGCCAAAACATCTCGAATTGGTGAACAAACGATTTTTGAGCGGGCATCTGCCACGTTACCAAGAAAAGAAAACAGTTTACGAAGACAGCAGCAGTGACGAAGACGACGACGATAGTGATGCTGAAGATGCATCCCAGAAGTGGAGCCGTCAAACAATTGGAGTTTCCAAGGTTTTGAATTCGGTTTAGTCAAATGTTAAATTAGTTAAAAATTGCACTTGCCTGCATCTAAATACAAGGCTAAACCAAGGCTAAAGTAGTTTTTTGATGTTGGTGCCTGTTTTTGTAATTTTACAAACTTGCTTGACGGTATTTTCGAAAAAAGTTAAAACGGAGAGCTGTAACATGTGGTTTGACTTTTAAGGGTTGCTCTTATATGCGTAAATGATGATGATAGTTTTCCGTTTAAATATAATAATATATTTATTTAGATCTTGCAGTACCAACTGTATTTGTTGAAGAAGATACGTGATTTTCTCTTTTCGTACGCATCGAAATCTGGAAGAGTTTGGTTGCGAAGTCTGATACCAGTCAACCAATTGTACACCCTCTCGTTGTTTCTGCTGTACACTTACATCTTGAATGCCAGTTTCCTCATGGTCTTTTTTCCAGTTGGCTTATTCTTTCTATCTTTACTGGTTGCTATCATATCCACCATACGTATTTTAAGAGGTAGGTGGACGCTGGGTTTCTTTTTTCGCTGAGAAGTTTCGGTCAGTTTCTCCATAATAGTATTATAACTCATCATAACAGTATTCACTAGCCTATCATTTTCAGACATTATGAACAAACTGACTTAATTATTTTCGGTCATTTGAAAAAACTTTGGTCTACAATCGGAAAATGACCGAAAAAATAAACCCAGGATGAACGCACCAGAAGAATGCCTCGACTTGTTTTCCTTTTGTTAAAGCTGTGGGGTTTAATCTTAAATGTACAATAGAGACAATTGAGAAGTTGTAGATCGAATGAGTTTCACTGCTGTGCTGACGATGGATTCAAAAGTCTCATTATCTGGTTTTCGCGCTAAACACCCTCTTTCGATAATGCTATGAGCAGCAAGACTCACTCGAACCTGCATGATGCAAATGTTCGTACGGTAGAAACCACGATGAACAGCTAACCTTTTGTAGAAATCACGTTTAGAGTGTCAGGTGGTGACAATTCTTTTCACATTGAAAAACAAAATTGAAGGTTGATGCTGGCTTACTTCCACACTATTTGTCGTTAAGAAACGTTATATAATTTTTTAAATGTCGTAATACAACATATAATCACTCTGTGTTTTTAACTGTGCAGAGATATTTCTTGGTACTGGCGAATCGTGCTTATGCAGCCAATTTGCAGAAACACGTCTTTCACGGATTTGCCACGTTTGCATTTCGGAAATGCTTTCACATTTCCTTATACTAATTATCTGTCCAATATTTTTCTGCCGAAAAGTGACATTGTGTGTGGACTTTGCGCTTCCTTATTTAAATTTTTTTTTATGTTTTTTTGTCGTTAACAGGCGAGAAACGTTTTCAAGAATTCAACGCTTGGTCACAGTTCCTACATTCGGTCGATTCAGCATTAAACGTGGAGCAGGCCAAAAACAACTACTTCAGAAAGCATATTTCTCCTGTTCTCGCCCTCCCTCCTGCAGTGTGCATCATGGCCATGTCCTGCGCCGTTTCTCCTTCATCATTTGTTCCGTCCGGTCATCTTGCCGTGATCTCCCTCGGCTTTATCTTCGCGTGCATGATTGGATTGCGTCGCTTTTCGGATAAATTGTCACTCCTGTCCATCGCGTGCCTCGCACTTGCCTCGCTGTTTGAAGGGTTCCAGCGCAACAGTGTTGACTACCGCCCGACCTATTCCCTTCTTGTGCCTCTGCCACTGATTGCAGGTATGCATTTGGTGCTGAGCGTCAGCGCCATCCTGCGACTTGCTTCGCTTCTGATGTTTTTAAGCCTGCCGTTTCAGGAAAAGCACGGTTCTTTCACAACGGGAGTAATGAGGAGTTGTGTGCCACACTTGTTGGTTGTTATGTGGTGGGAATTGGTTTGTCTCTTCTTCAGCGCAAGCACATGGTCCGAGTTGGCGGAAGCGCTTGGCTTTTACCTTGTGTTGAGCGTGTCGATTCCCGTGTCAGGTCTGCTCATGTTGTACTCGATTGTCAGCGCTCTGGCATCGGTGAAGATCACATTCGTTCTTGTCACCCTTGTTATTCTGGCTGCGTCGTGGTTGTGCGTGAGGCTGCTTCAGCGAAAGTTCGATCTTTCCACCGTTTTTCGCAAGCTAAACCTCGGGGTGTCGATGAGAATCGTGCTCGTTATTTTTGGAGTTATAATTGGCGCCATGTTGTATCTTTCACTGAGTTGTGCNAATGCCCAGCACTCTAAGCTGCAACAAACCGAATACGGCGACTTGTGCTTGTCTAACCAGCACGGCCTCAACAATCGTGCGGAGCAGCAACGTCTTTGCCATGTGTTGAACGGATATCGAATAAACTGGACGGGTGAAGTCAAAGCCGTTGAAGTTGTATCTATTGAAAACAAGGTACGTTTTACGCCGGTGGGGCGGGTGACAACAGGTCAATGGCCAGAGTTGAAGATTTCGGAGCCAGATTTTTTCTCATCGGAATCGAATTGCTAACAGTCATTACTTTTTGAGTTTAACTAAATTTTTCTGTTTAAAGCAGAGGCAATCTATGCCTCATGCGTGGGCAACAACTACACCCTTCAGCTTTTGCACGAATATCTGTAGGTGTCGCTGGATGCCTTTGGAAACCTCGCTAAACTTCCGAATCTCTATTTACGCGCAAATTTTCACCTTTTAAGACGTATGCTAGAACTTTTGGGGACAGAATTTTAATCCTTTGTCTTGACAGTGATGAGACCGAGGATTTTGCGCTACGGGATGACGAAACTAGTAAGAGGAGTATAGAATTGTACGACGCAGTGAATAAGCTCAAACTGCGCATATGTTAGAAATGTCGAAAGCAATTGCAGGGCTCACAAAAAATTAAGGGCGTTGGCCCAGAATACTCCCTGTGGCTACGGGACAGTGACAAAGAAAAGTAACTTGTTCATTTCTTTGAATGATGCAGAAATGTTTAAAACTTGGTTGTGTCCCACTCATGGGCGTCGGAAGGATTTTTCCAGGGGGGGCATCAGGGAATTTTTTCAAAATTTTTCTAGGGGAGGGCCAAAAGTGGAAAAATTTAGTTTTTCCCTCTCGAAACTAAGAAAATAACCTTTTGTTGCTGAGAATTTCAAAATCCAGGGGTGCAAGGCACCCCCCTCCGACGCCCATGGTCCCACTGTCATCTTTTTGAAAGTAAAAAATTCTTTCATGTATTTTTTTAATTGCCAGAGCGTACGAAAGTCACTCCTTTCGCTACCAATGTTTTAAAACACCCGGAAGTGACGTAAAACCCCGGAATTTTCGTGCTTAAACAATTGGAAAGAGCCGTACGGGCTCAAATTAGCAGTCGTATTTGCAAGACACGCCGGCCTCACCGGTGACTACCGCAGTTATTCGCTGCAGCAACGAAACTTTAGTAGTATTGTCAAAAAACAGACATCTGTTTACTTTGTCTTTCCAGGTGGAGTCGATAACTCGACTTTTGCCGTTACCGTTGTCAATGAGCAACTGGATTCGATGTTTGTATGGTGGACAGTTTCCTGATGCTGCGGAATGTAGTTCTAATGGAGCAGCACAACCAGTGCTGTGTAAAGTCGCTTCGTTCACTCAACGGGATTGCCACTTACAACTCCACAACATCTACACTTTTGACATACGGGTTGATGTGCGGTCGGATAAGGATAAGTTCTCAATTCATCTGGATGTTGGCCAAGCATATCAGGTTTGCCTTTCAGATACTATTTGTACCTATGGAGCACAAGCAGCTAATGTGAGTAGAGGCAGTGACAGATTAAGGGGGGTGGTGACTGGGCTACAGCCAGGGCCCCCAATATTTAGGGAGCCCCCATTCCCAAAGTCGGAAAAAAGTGTAATATGTGAACAAAACACAATACGCTGTTAAAGATGCCATCGCCGATTGGAACTAAATAGGGGCTCTTTGCTCACTCACTGAAATTGCTTCGTTGACATAAAAGTAGTTGATCCTTTGGCGTGTGGTCTGACCGACACTCACTAACAAGTTAGTAGCCTACTCCAAGGTATGAAACACGTTATTTGAACATCGGCCCTAGAGACAGCCGCGAAGGAAGTTGTAAACTTTTCAAGTGGTGTCAGGTCTCAGCGATGGTGAAAGTAATTAACTTTTAGCGTAGAATAATAAATCATGGTGTTATAAGGAAGCAGTAGCGTAGCCAGCCCAAAAGTTTGGGAGGTGCCAAATGCTTGATTTTAGGCAAAAAAACGCAATTTTGTTTGAATACCACCTCTCAAAGCACAAACTGACGACACGTTTTAAAAATTTGGGGGGGGCTGGCTCCCTAGCTCCCCTGGCTACGCCTATGTAAGGAAGGACTGCCAGAGTTGGTATATACGCCACGTATATATCCTCGTGTACTTTAATGTATCTGTGTGTTCTTTGCCACTGTGATGCATGTTTGAAGTCTAGCGCGTTGCGTGTGGGAATGAAGATCTTACACCGGTGGTTTTCAACCTGGGGGTCGTTTGGGAGTGAAGACCTTATACCGGTGGTTTTCAACCTGGGGCCATTTTTCTAGGATCGCGAGAGCTTCTGATAAAATATTCATAAATACTTCTAGACTTTATATTTCTTATATGGAACCACTATTTGTCCTAGCAAAAATAATAGGATCATCTGGCAAAAATAGCCTCTTTTTTCATTCTAAATTGTTTTAAGTGTGATTATGACGATTACAAAATTTTGAGTGGGGTTATGACCATGACAGTATTGTTGCGTTTGGCAACGCACAAATAACTTTGTGACGTAAGAATGTGCTGCGTTTGTAAATTAGATATCTGAATGCGGCAGGTAACTTGGGAGTTATTTTAGTTTTCAATAAGTTGTGCTGTGGAGCAGGGCTTCAATAAGTTGTGCTGTGGAGCAGGGCTTCAATAAGTTGTGCTGTGGAGCAGGGCTCCCACTGCTGTTTTTTTCACCCATATCTGGTTTTTTTGAGTCCATCTGAGTGTCTAGGTTTAATTTTGAAAAATTGCGTCAAATCTGTGTTTTTTTGAAGATAAAAATTAGGCAAGGAGCTACAGTAAATCCAATAGTATGATAAACGTATCTTCGGTTATTGCAGTGCTGGCATGCGATCATCAGGTGGAAAAAAAGTACTTAAATTGGTGCAACAAAACGTGTTCAACCGGTCTCACACCCGTATCAATATCATTACCAAACATTGTAGGTTCCTTACCATTCAGTACAGTCAGCCATGCAATTGCGTACAAAAGAAGTAACATGTATAACAAACGGTGGTATAAACATTATACAAGTAAAAAGTGTGCATTTGGTTGAACAGTTGTTATCCCAGACGCCAGCTGAAAAATTTGATGAAACACTGTTTACGATAGAATGTTCAAATTCTTGTTTGCCCTATTCATGCAAATTAAAAAAACAATTAGCATTGGAGTAAGGATTTGCTGCCAGATTAGAGATTTTAGATCCCTTTGCAGCTCAAGATCTCACAAAAGATCCAAATTCAATAGCAAATGTGGCCCTACATTTTCCTCATCTTGTGCCTGAAGATCAGCTGGAGTCCAGGTTTTTTCGGTTATGTTTTACCGAAATGTTTTTTTAAATGACAAAAACATTAAGTCAATTCGGCCATAATATCTGAAAATATAGACTAGTGAATGCTGTTGTTGCAAATTTTAATATTAATGAGACAAATGAACAAAATGTCTCAGCAAAAAAACAGGCTGGAGGCCATGTCCATTCTGCAGTTTAAACATGTGTCCTTGTCCAATAAATCTATATATCCCTGATTTTCTGGTAGTATTTGCGTGCCATCAAAGGTGGCTTAGATAACTCGGAGTGTGGAATACATTGTGATTTATTGACCAGATCCGTTGTTTCTCTCATTCTAGTGCATCACTAGAAAGAATATTTTGCTATACAACAAAAACAAACTCGCTAAAACCAAGACTTTTAAGGAAAAGGTAAAACAAGCATTGTCAAGAAGCCAGCAAAATCACCACTATACAATTAAGTCTGAAAAATGAGAGATGTCGATTACGGAGTATGTCTTCAGCTTTATTAGTTCATATAAACCCTTTTGAGCAACGGAAAAGTGATCCAACTGTTAATGTTAACGCTGCAGACGAAAATTCAGAAGAGGAAATATAAGTAGTTGAGTATTTTAATCACCGTTGTATTTGCATTCATATGTCTTTTTGCATTTCTGTGTTTTTTGGTAGACAAATGTTTTTTTTCATGAACAATCTGGGTTTCTTAGAAATTGCAGGAGCCCTGCTGTGGAGTGATTTGTATACGGCACGGATCTGTCTCACTGATGCTGCCATGTGCATGAATTTAATAAATGAGTCTTTGTTCAACATAGTGGTATCGTACGTTATTTTTTAGTCATTGTGATTTTCTATTGTGCAAACAACTGCATTTCATATGCCCAATTGGAAATCTTCGGAAGAGGGTCGTTAGGTTAAATTGGGTTGCTGCATGAAAAAAGTTGAAAACGACTGCCTTACACAATACACAATGTCAACTGGGAAATCTGGTATGAAAAGCTGAGTTTTCTGAAAATAAATTTTAAAGAAAATTTTATTTACCCCAAAAATGTCATATGGATATATATATACACAGTGGAACTCCGCTAGCACGACCACCCACTGGACGGCACTCAATTGGTCGTATTAGTGGGGCTGGGGTGGTCACGTCACACTTCAATTCGTAAAGGTTTCATGTATTGCCGCGAGCAATTCATTTCTACAATTCTTTCCTTCATTGAAAGTTATTTAGCTTTGTCTTACGTGCTGCCATAGCCTATCGTTACTGTAGTATAAAAGCACACAACGGAAAAAGTCGATGTCGGCAGTACAAATTCCAGAAGAGTTTGCAGTATGAGTTTGTTACTCCACATTGGCACTTACTGCGCTTGCACTCACGCTTACATACCTGTATCCACGATGCTTCAGGTCAACGTGACGCAGCTGAGCAAATTGCTGCTGACAGGTTACCAGTTTTCCAGCGTAAGGATACCGATAGAGTATGTGGTCGTGTTGCGCGGTTCTCGATTAGCAGTTTTGTAAAAGCTGGACTGTGGTCGCGGTATGCATACTGGGGTGGTCGCGTTAGTGAAACAAAAGGTGTTGCATTAGCATAGGGAAGACCGCGTTAAAGTGGTCGTCGACGGAGTGCCACTGTATATTCAAAACATTCTACCGGTGTTTTTTGAAAATTTATCGATATGGTTTCAAGTCTACAGCAAGAAATAGAAACTTGAAATCAATGAGTTTGGTTCATATTGTGACGTCCATATTAGTTGACGATTAGATTTTTTTGCTCAAGATTTTTTTGTTTCAATAATACAATACTTCAATTCGTCCATATATTTCTTCCCTATTAACGACAGGTTTGTATATGTAGAAAGGGCCCCTCATTAAGTTTCAGCCAGGGGCCCCACACAACCTTAATCCGCCCCTGAGTGGAGACAATGCTTCGTTGACATTGTTTTTGATTGAGCTGATATTCGTTTATGACAGACCGCCATCTTTGCGTTGGAAGAATCTTCAATCTTGAACTTCGACGGTCTTCTGAACACCATGTCCAACAGAGTTTCCGTTCTAAATCTTCGCAAGCATGAAGTCTCGGGATTCGTGGATCTTCACCGAGATTCGGTGAATAGTGAAATTGCGTTCACTTCTATGGTTGGTGATGCACTCTCCGCCTTGTTTCGCTTCGCTTTTCATCCGTTTGTGACAATAATTTGAATTGTTATTAACTTATTACACTTTCGCTATATGCAGTTCAGATGTGCTTTCTGTACTTTGCCTTAAACTGCTTGCACTTAAAGACTACTTAACAGTGGTATTGAATAACACGAGTAATATTGATACCTCTCTGTATGCAATTCTCGGATACTCATGCATGTTCCTCATGCACCAAAGTACTGCTTGTACCATATCCATTTATGAAGGGTGAAGTGATCGGCCACTGCCCAGAAAACCTCGTTTCATAACGCTTGCCTCACAGTGCGTGATTTCAAATCAATTACACGTTGACGGAATTCGATTTGTCAGGGCAGCGCCATTTGCACTGCGAACGTATATCATCACAGTCATATTTATAATGTCACTTTGAGATGTTTCCGATAAAAGTGTGTCTTTACATTGTTGCACAAGAATGTTCTTTGCTTTCGTTAAACCTATTGCACTATAATCAGCGATCAAGGCGCCTTTTCATCTTTTCCTTTCTGAAGTATGTTCGAGATTGTGTAACCTGTGTCCTGCTTTTAAAGCAAACTTTGTCACTATATGTTGCTGCCTAGGTTTGACTGCTGCATTGATTTCAAGAATCTTGCCGCTTGTACTGTAAGAGGTAGAGTTGCGTTTGGTGACGCTGGGTATCACCCGCTTATGAACCATTGCGGCTTAAAACCTATTGTGTTTCCTTTCCACAGTGTGGGAAGACAACACATCTTCCACCTATATAGTCTTGCCAGTTTCTAATGAGATCGTGCAAACCCATGTGCGTTTGCAAAAAGTTAGCATTTTCAGGTCGAAATCGCTGTTAACGTTGCTATTCAAAGGTTTCTCAACTTTTCATTACAATCTTCCACCAGCTTGAATTATTAAGTTGCAGATGTTCAGTAAGTCATTGCCGTTTTTTGCGTTTTAAAATCTTGTGTGCGATATGGTACATGAAGTGAATAGTGGGTACGAAAGTTGTGATGTCGTGTACGTTTTTTGATCTTGCCGCATCGTAGCAGTAAAAAACAAAGTTATTTGAAATTTACGGTGTAGTCAGGGTTCCCACGCGGTATTGAAAGTATTGAATTGTGAAATCGACTTTCAAGATTTTGAAAAAGTATTGTATTTGTCCAAAATGTACATAAAGCATTAAAAAATATGGAAAATTGCAAATTCATCCATTTGGTTATTCAAATCTTGTTCTTTACCGCTGACAGTTTTGCAGGTGTTTTTGCTTTGTGTTCCATGAATAAAATTTTGGAAAAATGAAGATATAATTGATGGTATTAAAGTTCTTCGATTTAGTATCGAAAAGGTATTGATAAAGTATGGAAAATGGATTTTGAAAATTTGTGGGAACCCTGTGTACTTTCACATGATATTTTTTTCTTTTTCCACACATCTACATCCTTAGTAAGAAGCTCTGCTGGTAAGCTTCGAACAGTCTAACAAAAGGTTTCTACGAACGTTCCAAATACACATATCCTATGTTCTAACTTTTGATTGGTCAAAACGTCATTCATGCTTTATTTACTGTTCTAGTCTTACCCTGCTCAGCATTTCTAGCAATGCACCAATATCGTGTGCACTGGAACAAAATGTTATATGTCGAGTGATAGTAATGCCTTCCGCTGCAATGTTGTCGGTCTGTCACTGTCTTTGTTCGTTTCTCATATGTACATGTTTCTGCAATTTGAAAACCTGTTCTAAATAAACGTTGGGATTGTTGTAAAAATGCACATCTTTCAGTAAGAATATTTAAATTAAAAGAGTTTGGTGAAAAGCTGTTATTTTCATTGCTCCATTATTCGTCGCTTTTCATCATGCGATTCACAACATCTCATGGTTTCCTTGGCAGAGTTTGAATTGAGGTAAATTGTAAAATTACCAAAACATTGGAGAGAAAATATCGATAAGCTTGAAATTAAGGGAATATTGTAGAATGATGCTGATCTGATTACCAGAGCCGGATTAAAGAGTAGGGGGGCCCGGGGCAATTTTCACTGGAGGGCCCCCATGACGTCATCGTTTGTAAAATTGTTTTCGCTGATTCGCAACGTTCTTGTTTGCTTTTTCCGGTTGTCGATTATGTGCCTGCCGCATTTACTCGATTGTTTGCCGCCTGTGATTGTAAGCCGCACGAAATGGTGTTGAAAATTAATGTCAGCTGCCCTTGATTGCAAACCGCACTTGAACATAGGTTAGCCTACTTAAGCCTCTAGCCTAGATGCATTCGCGAGGTTTGCGTACTCGTGCGTTTCCCGTTAATTGGCAACCCCGGTATTAATGATGCTTACACCACTGCAACTGCCTTCTGTTTATCATAATCCCTCCTGAGATGGATGTGCACGTGATGCTGAAGAAAATCGAATGTGAAAGAATAGTTCGGTCGACAAAACGTAGCCAAGGAAAGACTGAGCGTCATCTAAACCTTTCGATAAAGTAAAGAAATGAAAAATGTAAGCCGCCCTTGATTGTAAGCCGCGTGAAATGATGAAAAAACTTTATAAACCGCGGCTTACAATCGAATAAATACGATACTAAACTGCACATACAGTTAGCTGCGAGAAGAGAGTTTATGATATAAACACAACAGTGTATTCTTACTAAGAAAATATATTTCCACAGGCTAGAGAGTGACTCGGCAAGAAACAACATTCACCCGAACAATAAACAGAACACCGGAAAAATAACATGTCAATATGGCCAGCCAGTCAGTCAATACGGCCAGCCAGTCAGTCTGAAAGGTGCTTCGAAACACGTATGTCGTGAGTTTCACCTGCATCAATGCTCTTCAACCTTTTTGTCATCATGGAATCCCTGATATACTTTCGCGTTTGTCATGGAACCTCCTTTAACATAAACAGTTATTAAAAAGCAAAAAAATTTAATGACTCGGTTGTTCTTGCATTTCTGGAACGTATCTG
>JGI24159J19872_10012641_pt1 | contig 11005 bp, 9 predicted proteins | sample Ectturendosymbi4_FD_19872 | JGI IMG/M metagenome (IMG submission 19872)
CTTGAACTACTGAGGCAAGCACAAGAGAAAGATGGCAATTCGGGGCATTAACTAACAGGAAAGCAACCAGCAGCAATAGAGCTCCCTCGACGAGTTCGCTCTTCTACTACTAGGTTGCACTATCATTATATAGGGATAAGGGAACTACGATAATTCGCTTGTGGTGCTATCACAGTGACTTGTAACTTATGTGCACCATCTAGCGGTGACCATTTATTTACATGTGGCGCCATCTACCTCCCGTCACACACGACACGAACTCAGTGTGATAATTGGACAAAGCCAGATACACGACAGTTGAAATGGGAAAATCACCACAGGAGAGCTGTACCTCTGGCGGCAAAATTCACACTATTTTTCTGTTTTTCCGATTGAAAGTCCACAACTGCACAACACGTGATGTTATTTTTATGGATTGGGTCAAAAAATGACAGGGTGTTTTTGTTTCGAAGTGGCTATAAGTCCGCTGGCGATGACACGGTTAGAATAAACGCTGAGTTTATCACATTAGCAGCACTGTCATGGCAGTCAGGTAGACGTGTCTTACTGTGTGAATGGTTTTCGCGTTGACTCTTGCCATAGTCGGGCATCATTCGTTTTGGTTGTAGTGGTTGCACTTTTCATGGTACCGGTTTTTATTTACTNCTTCAAAAGTTTCCAAGCTTTGCAGTTTAGGTTTGACAAATGTTNTGTTTAAGGGTTAGGCTTAGGTTTAGTGATTAGNTTTAATAAGTGTTAGGTTTAGGTTTACTAAGTTTCTACCAAGCGTAGTCCAGCCTACTGCACACTTGTCATGGATTAGTGTCATGTTACTGGCGATGGATGAATAAGTTTTCAAAAATGAAGGTCCACTGGTGGACCTATAACCACTGCATGTTTGTTTCGTATTTAACCAGTGTCGCATTTGGATACGGATGGATATCGGATACGAAATTTCTTAAATTTTCGGATAAGGATTGGATATGGATATTAAAAAATTTATCGGATATGGATCAGGAGTCAAAAAATCAATGTCCGCTCACCTCTGCCTGTTACTGGCCGTCAAGTCACTGCATTCCTGTTCAGAAGCTTGTGGCCGTGTCGCGGGAGTTAAGTCACAACCGTTCACTATTGATGTTGGACTCCGACAAGGGTGAGTGCTGTCACCATTCCTCTTCATAGTCTATCTGAAGTGGATAGACAATCTCAGCCGAGTCTAAGCGAGTGTGACTGTTGGGAGCTGCAGTATCAACAGTTCGCGTTTTGCGGACAGCTTTGTGTTGCTTGCATCCTCTAAACAGTGTCTTTAAGATGCGCTTGATAGGTTTCCAGCTGAGCACGAACAAGTGAACTCCGAACTAACACCAAACACGTGGTATATCTTTCCGCGAGCCCAAGCTAGCAGTGTACGCCGCAAGTAAGGGTCAGTGCACTGCTGCAGGTCGAGGTGCTCAAGTAATTTAGGCCGAGCATACACCAGTGGCCGGAGGCGGAACAAGGAGATTGATTGATACACTGATTGGTTAAGCAAACGCAGTTCTGCGTGAACTTTATCGCTCTGTGGCGACAAAACGGGAGCTTTCACACACCACAAAGCCGTCAGTTTTAAAATCGTTTTTGTTCCGATACTCAACTGTGGTCATGAATCTTGAGTAATGACTCAAAAGGATACTATCTCAAGTGCAAGCGGCAAAGATGGGATTTTTGCGAAGAGTTCACGGTGTGACGCTTCGCGACAAAGTGCGCAGCTGTGGAATTTGCAAAGACCTGAATGTCGAACCACTTCTGCGAATAGAAAAATCCCAGCTAAGAAGCTTTGGCCACGTTATCAAAATGTTCGAGGAAAGGTTGGGGAATCCAGTTGGCCACGCACACACGGGACAACGGTCCAGAGGTCGTCCAAGGGCCAGGTGGCGGGACTAAATCTCCGACCTAGCTTGTTAGTCCCATCGTGATGTGAAGCCAGCAGAACTATCAGAAGTTGCTGAAAACAGTGACACCTTTCTAGCCCTGGACTGGCTTTCTTTTTTCTCTGAGACATTTTGGTCATTTGTCTCATAACAGTATTAAAACTCGCCCTAACAGTATGCACTAACCTACCTTTTCACACATTCTGACCGAATTGACTTAATTTTTTCGGTCATTAAAAAAAATTAGGTCTATGACCAGAAAATGACCGAAAAAATAAACCCAGGTCCTGGGGCTGCAGCCCCGCGACCCCAGAAGAAAAATGGGGTTAAAAAGTGACTGAGAACTTGGTGGCAAGTTGCCCGACCCTATAAAGATGTATTTTTGAAGATGCTTACGCGGCAGGCATGCGAAAATATTTTGAAAGTAAATCGATTCGGCACAGACAACGGTTCAGCATTTATTTGCGCCGCCAGCCTAGTGTGTCAGCATTATTTTCTTGAACTTTTAACTTCACATAGCTTGCAATTTCTGTTTTCGTCGATTGCTCATATCGTGAGGTTCGAGAGAGAGTGACCAAAAAGTAGAATGGAGCGAGCATAATGCGGCGCGATCTTCGCTTTTTCTCTTCGTTTATCGTCACTCGCTCGCACGGCATGTTTACATTTTAAATAGATTCCGACTGAATACGGCCGCCACAAACGGAAACCTTTTCAGGCGTTTCTGTTCATAGGTCTCTGAGAGTGTATATTTTAATCCAGCGTGGTCCAACTACTTTTGACCTACGGGGCTATTTTGCAAAATGGCGGCAACTTGCAGGTCACTTCCAAAACAACAATCTATGAAGCAACAGGTTCACAAGATTTAAAACTAAAAAAGGAAAGATAAGTGAGTGAGTCATTGAAATTATTACACAATAGCAAATACTGTAACAATTTATAACAAATCCCTATCAGCGGGGGGTGCCTGTGGTCGAGGCTTCTCTGACATTGTCGTTTCTTTTTCAATACTATCTTTGCTGAAAATTTTCCAGAAGCTTTCTGCGACGCCATTAATATTGTGCATTTTTATTTAAAGATGTTGTGCTTGTTCTAAGTAAAATTACCTGCTGTAACATACAGACAACATTAAATTAACACTGAGAAAGCTCGTGGGCTTTAAATAGTCGGTCTGCGGGCCACATGCGGCCCGCGGGCCTGTAGTTAGACCACACTGTTTTCACCACTGTGCCTCCATTGTGTGCCTGACCTGGATATTTCGACTCAGAAGCAGCAAACAAACCTTCCTGTCTGCATGGCAACTTCCTGTCTGCATGGCAACTGCTTCACTTTCAATAAACTTTCTCCTTCCAGGTTGTCAGTCGAGTCGATGAAGAAGTGATCGGCCTGGTATTGGAAAACCTGAACCTGTTTCTCGGCTTCGTTGCAAAGTACTGTTTGACGCAAGTACCCCTGAGGTATGCCGGGGCCCTGTCGGCCAAGGGGTTGCATTTGAATGGAATGTCGGTGTGGGGCCAAAAACTAAGCCGTGTCCAAGCTGTTCTTTTCTGAGTATGCTATAGCAGTCGTGCGTTGGATTCGCAATTAAAACAGGGTGGGAACGGCAAAAGCTTGAACCATCTTGCTGTTTTTTGTTTGTTTTCATTTTTTAACTTACCAAGAACGTGGACCAAGTGATATCTGGTGTGTTGTGTTCGTGTTCAAGATGTGTTCAAGAAAACGCATACTTTTGCAAACCTAGCATGATGGGCAAATGATGTGAAGTCATTTTTGCATTACAATTGCCACTTCGCCTGATATAAAAACGCTGTTAACCAGTGCTTTCATTCAGGAGGAGGCCAAACAATGTTGTAGCCGAGACCGTAACGCCCACTGGTAGAGGCCGAGATTTGGTTGAAAATTCGAGACTGAATCCAAGACTGTCACAAAAACGGGGCTGGGATGTTTGAGGCCAAACTTTAAGACCTGAAAATTTGTTAGCTTCACCAGGATTTTCCTTGAATTTGTGATTTTGGTGTTTTTTTCCATAAGGCAAATAATGAACCAGGTGGAACTACTGGAGCTTAACCTTGTCACAGAGCATTGAAAGTTTGAAGCCAAAGGGCTCGAGACCGTCTCTAGAGACTTCATCACATCGCTGCGAACCTTAAGTTGAGAAGCACTGCACTAAACATTGGGCACTAGGCCCGCAACCAGGGGGTGAACCGGGCAATTTCACCCCCAAAATTTTCTGAAGCATATGTAGTTGTTGCGTACAGCAACAAGTTACAATTATTTTCCTCCTCCGAAAATATCAGCCGGTTGCGGCCATGTTGGGCACACATTCTGTTTCTGTGCAAGGCCGACCTGTGGGCGATCTTGCGCTACGTCACAACCCGTGGCATCGCAGGCTTCCACTACGTCGGAGATGCGTACATGCGATGCACTGCCGTCCCCAAATGGATGGGTTAAAATATAGAAAAAAATTTATTATTTGTTGTTTGTTTCTCACGTAGAGACCTTCAACCGGGCGGTGCTCATGACCGCACCGCTCGTCAATTCGGCCCCCCATTCGGTCGCCACGACCTCACCAGCAGCGCTCAGCATGAAGCCATGCGTAGAATTTTAGGTAAGTACTACGTCATCTTTGATTTTGTGTGGATGGCTCTTGACTGACACCTTCCGGTTNACTTTCTTGAAAAGGGTAGTCTCTTGGTGGCACCATTGAGGCTTGAANTTCCACATTGCAGGCTGTTCTACCTTGCACGCACAATAAATGTATAAACGTAATGTGTCACAAAAGCACTTTCTCCTTTATTTCTTTCTTTCAACTGTTGACGTCGTGGTATTTGCTGACATGAGTTGTGCACCATTTCTTCAGGCTAATGCATCGATGTTAGAGTCCAGTGTTTGTTCTGTAGGTGCTAATAGAGCTTCACCAGATAGTAGGCGTAGCCAAGGGGTCATGGCCCCAAAAATTTCTAGCACATCATGTCATTTTGTGCTTCGAGAGCCGGTGTCCCAAACAAAATACTGTTACTCGCGTAAATTCAAAAGATTCGCCCCCCCCCAAATTTTAAGCTGGCTGCGACGTCACTGCGCCAGATTCCTTTTGCCTTCTTCTGCGTCGAGAGTTCATGACATCGAAAGTTGCGCGCCTTACGTGTTGACAATGGTGCGATGGAAACAAGCCCGGAAGCCGATCATGTTCGTGCTTTACTTTTTCTGCTTATGTTGCAATAGAGCAAAGAAAGGCCGATCCGATATTTCACGGTTTTACGTCTACTGACGATGCTTTATCAAAACTTGTGTCGAAAACTTTCTCGGTCAGGGCGTTTTGGTAAAATGAGCAAAAGTTTAGCAGCCCATTATTTCTCCCTGGTTACAAACATCGGTTTCGTTTGATGGTTCACTTGGAAAGTCACATGAAAATTCAGTTGCTGCGATGTGTGGGCAATGACCCGTCTCTCCGACAGGAAATAGTTAGAGTCACTGCAGAGGGACAAGAAATAGACTCAAGTTACTTAGTTGATTTAACTGGAGTTTCTTTCGGAACTTACCACTGTCCACACGTTTGAACGCAGCTGAATCGGCGGCGGCTGAGCTGGCTTCAATGCAATACATGCACGATCTTGTCCGGAAAACGGTTGAGGTCCTTGCGTTGTGGAGACTGCTGTTGCACCATCAGCTGCACGTGATATTCGACGCTCTTGAAAAGGTAGGTCTTGACCTCAGTAACGCCGCTTTTAACAAAGGAATTTAGTTTAATGCGAGCAAAAGAGGATTTTGCAGAAGAACGTTTGTTTCATAAAGCGATTTGCGTGAAAAGTTGCAAATTAAAAAATATCCCTGCCGGGACTCGAACCCGGAACCTCTGGATTAGAAGTCCAGCGCGCTGATCCATTGCGCTACAGGGACCTGATGCATTGCAGAAAGTAGTTCCTAACAAGTTCCTTCCCTGCACTGGCAGAGTGTGATAAACATATGGCTGGAGCTGCATGTCAGATGCAGTTATTTTCCTCGCCGTCAGCAAAACTATGACTGTCTCGCGCCTAAAAATAGTTTGAATCGAGGTCGCTGCCTGGTGCAACTTTACGCTTGTTGGTTGACGTACGTGCAGTAGTACTGCGGTATGATTATGTCGTGATCCACCAAATGTGTTACTGACACGTCGCTGATAAACCTTCGTCGAATAGAAGAGGTACAATCGACTTAGTCGCAATATGTGTTTTCATAAAGTAGCCAAAACAGTTAAGCAACTGTAAGATTCGTTTGTAGAAAATAAGAAATAAACTGTGGAGCAACTACAGTACTTTAGTTTTTCGAAGGGGTAGTAACTTACATTTTCAACACTGCGCTGCGGAAGTAAAAAAGCTTTGCACATTTCTTTCCTGCTGTGTGGTTGTGCGAAATTCAGAGACACTGTTGACTCTACTTTTTAAAAGCAAGCCAAAAGAGGAAAGGCCGGAATGGCGCCAACCGAATATCCTGCTTTTGCCGTAGTTCAATGATGAGAGCACAAGTCGCTATGTTTGGCTCGTATTTCAGCAAATATGTATTTTGATGTTATGCTTCGGCCAGTTTTGATGTTCTGTCTGTCCGTGTCTTGCAGAGCAATGGCGGTTCTTTTCTCCATTGATGTCCTTTGCTTGGCGTGATAATGATTGTGTGTATTTTGCGGTAAGGAAAAAACGTATCCTTGTCAAATTACTTGGAGATTGGCAGAAATGTGCTTTTCCTTAAAAAAAAAAATCATAAAAGTGGCAGAAACTTGTGATTTTCTGAAATTTTCAATGATTTCAAGCTATTTTTATGAACCCTGCTGCAATCGTTGGAAATCGAGCGTAGCCTCACTTTTGAATAACCCTGTTAAGTAAAATTACTTTGGTCAGCTGTCTCGCAAGACAGCCATTGCGACGTGTCAACAGCAGGCCCGTAGGAGCAGTGGTCCAAAAATAATAGTTGTTCCCCCTAAAATGTGTTGTGCCCAGAAAAAGTTGTTTTAAACATCTAATGCCCCTCTAAAAATGTATCCCCCCGAACCTTAAAACCTGGCTACGGTCTTGGTCAACAGTGGTTGTGTGATGAAAGTTGCTCGCCTGTTCGTTTTCATTTATTTGTGCAGGTGTGCATTTCTCAACAGAAAATATATCAGTCTTTTCAGACAGGGGAAGATAGTCAAGTTCTTTTATTCTCCAATCTAAGCAGAAGATGCCCCTTCATAAATTTGTTTGCAATGCAAAATTTCACAGCAACTCCACTTCTACGAACCATAAAGTGAACCTGCCACACCCTACTATGGCACGATACTTGCAATAACGCTGTGTAGCATAGCGATGGGGCTAGAGAGGCAAAATTGATAAAGACATCTTCCATCCCCACTAATGCATCAGAAGAGAAACTACTTAAACCACAATCTCATTTGTGGAGGTCCCTGTAGCGCAATGGATCAGCGCGCTGGACTTCTAATCCAGAGGTTCCGGGTTCGAGTCCCGGCAGGGATAGCTTTTTGTGTTACGATACTGTGCTTATGACGTTTTGTCCAAACTTGCTTCGTTGCCGGTAGTATGCTTCCACGACGAATCTGATTCATGTAATTGTGAGATTTCTTTCAAAATACATTGATCACTGTTGTGTCTTTCATTTTACAGGAAGGGTAAAAATTTAACTGAAATCTGCTCTCCTTGGTTGCATGGAGGACTATTAAACATATGACTGCATTCTTTGAAAACAACTTGTCGAGTGGTATTTACGACAACTCCAACATTTTTACCGTTGTAGCCAGAGTTGCGGAGTCGGAGGTAAAATGTCCGACTCCGACTTCTAGTTTCCAAAAGTTTCGGACCTTTCCAAAATTTCCGACAACGACTCCTTAAAAGAACGTGAATGAAGTTTGCCTCTCAACAATGGCAAAGAAGGGAGCTAAAATTATTTTAGCATTGTTATTATCGCGAGATACATGGGTTGAGACTTGGAATTAGTCTATTTATTTAAATGTTTGCATTTAAATAGATTCCGACTGAATACGGTCGCAACAAACGGAAACCTTTTCAGGCGTTTCTGTTCATAAGTCTCTGAGAGTGTATATTTTAATCCAGCGTGGTCCAACTACTTTTGACCTACGGGTCATTTTGCAAAAACGTGACAACTTGCGGGCCACTTCCGAAATTTTACTTTATCCGCATTCTCAATTCTAGTGTGGTTTAGCAAGATTCGATCTTGCAAACCGGGATGTACGCCAGCCAGTCCAGGCGGCACCTATGCTCGACTGCTCGTATTCGACGAGATACAAGCGCCTGATTTCGCAGTTGTAAATTGCTCTGACATAGTGATGAGTGTGTTTTACTCCACTGTTTTAACTCACAGCATGATATTTTTGCTGTTATAAACTGCTGTATCATACGTTAGGTGCATTTTCCTGCGATATCCTTACTTGGAGCGCTGATAGTTTATATTCAGTGCAATGACACATAAAATAAGGAGACTACATGTAGAAGAATATGCACGTTGTATCAACACACTTCGCCAAAACGTTGGTTTGGAAACGTGGATACGACGTCAAATCGTGACGTCATAAACAGAGCGCACCAAATACAAATGTCCACCATGTGCCACTGAGTGAACCCCCCCATGAAAATTTTCTGCGCACGCCAACGCTTGAGTCATAAACAGGCAGTCTACCTCTATAGTTCAGAAAATCTAAAAAATTCAGTGGTGTTCGTTATTTCATTCATACTTTTTGTCATGAGAGATTTTAGGGGTACGTGATCATCTGTCGAAATGCTGACGTGGTGCATGGTCAGAGAAAGGTTGGGAACCACTGCTTTAAATGGTGTCAGACTACGGCGCAGAGTTCAGCGTGACGATTCATGCAAACCTCTTATTTTAGCTGACCGTGACTCTGTCACGTCATCATTTATGACACAAACAACTCGAAAAAATCACTGGTTGCTTGTCGTATTCCTCGTTCACCGCACTTCGCAAAAAGCTGATGTGAACGGATAACAAAGTGCATTCGAATAAAAAAAGATTGATAACGAAGTGCATTCCAATATAATTTAAAAAACGGAACTTCAGGAAGTATCACGTACAGCTGAACCATTCAGTCTTTGAATTCTTCGTTTGCAAGACTTAATTTTAACCGGCAAAAAGATTGAAAAACGTATCCCTACCGGGACTCGAACCCGGAACCTCTGGATTAGAAGTCCAGCGCGCTGATCCATTGCGCTACAGGGACTGTGATAATTAGTGAAAATCTTAGCCACAACTTTCTTTTCTGGTGACATCTACAAAGATAAACAGAGTTGTAATTATGGGAAATCGATGATGCATTTCAACGATTCATCAATCGTTCATCTTCGTAGCTGGCGCACCCACAACACACTTCCCAGGGAGTCACCATATGTTTCTTTCTACTGGCATGAAGCTCCTTGTGTGTGATCCTTGTGTGATTGGAAGTATATCGAAAAAAGACGATGCTTACCCATGTAGACGTCAGCGATCATGCACTGAAGTCTACAGAATCTCTGCTAAAACTTACCCAAAGTGGAAAGTGCTTTCAAGAGACTTTTGCAACACGTAATTTCCATGGTAAAATTTCGAGATTTCAGCTCCGTGGATACTCGACCGAAATGACCGATTTGGTCGATGTCTGTTGATCCTAGTATGATCTCTTTTGGTAAAGCTGAGCCCAAGGAAGGACATGTTGTAGCGCTGGTGAAAAATAAGTTCGATCCTTGTGCTGATGCTAAAGCATCAGGAAACATCCGTGATGTTATTTTGGGTTTGCTCTAGTTTGTGATCGATTTTAAAGTGTTATGGCGAAAACGGACATCCATAATGTCTTGGATAGTGTGTTGACACTGGATTTGTGAATTACCATCAAAATTTTTTAATCAACATGAAAAACTTGGAACTCGACTTGGATATTAAGAACACCTTACTTCGTGTATCTGTTCATGTTTGTTTCGAATTGGAGATTTGGCGAAGTCGGGACCCACAAAACATTGTCAACAATAGTGGGTATTGAGCTGAAAAAGGTTGGGAGGCGCTGGTCTGAAGTGAAGTTACATGGTTCGTTGCCATTCAGTCTCCTTCAGCTGCCGCTTCTCTTCAGACAAAGAGGTAGCTGTGCGCGAAGTTTGTAGAAATATGTGAAATTACAGCAATGTCAAATCAATGTTCAATGCTTCAGTGAGCTGCTGTCATTTACACACCACTGACCAACCCCTCGTGTGTCGGAAAACGTTCTTGTGTGACACCATACGACATGTCCTGCAACAGACTGTTTATTTGGAGATTGGTCTCATAATCCTTTATCATTCTTAAAGAAGAAACTACGACCGTGGCTTCGTGATAATGGCAAGTCACAATTTGTGATCTGTGTTGGAGTTGCGTGATAAATGGACGTTACTTGATCGATACTCCGGCTGAATGTTGTGCACCAAAGGTTGATTCCCTGTGCAGGGATTGCAGTTCAGTTTTGATGAGTCCCGTATAGCGTTTTGTCAAAACGTTTGTATTTTTAGTTACTTCGAAGTTATATGCAAAATCAAGATGCACAGCAGCTCAATGGAAGAGAGCTAAGTTTAGGCTGCTGTGTGCCTTGACCAAAGCTACGTGGGAATCGCAAATGATGCAAGGGCGAAAAGAACGCATTGTTATGAAATTGTGAAAAAAGTAAATTGCTCTGAACAACGCCTGTGGTCTGTTTCCATAGGCTTTTACCAATTTTGACATGAAGATTTGATTGCAACTGAAAATGTGCCATGTAGATGATGATGTGCTATTCATCTTCTGATTTTACTTCCTCAAACTATTCGCCGGTCCACCTGTTTTCATTTTCTTGAGCGCAGTTGCATTTGCTTCGCAAAGGTTAAGCGAACAGTGTCATAGTGTGGCCTCTCTGGTTTTGTTTGCGATCACCACAGAAGTTCAGACAATTCTCCTTAACAAAAATTCTTCTTGAAAACGATAAGTTTGTCCTTGCCCATTAACAAAAGAGCATGTAAGACTTTTGCTTTGATTGGCATGTATTTAAAAACATATCCCTGCCGGGACTCGAACCCGGAACCTCTGGATTAGAAGTCCAGCGCGCTGATCCATTGCGCTACAGGGACTGTGATGATTAGTAAAAATGT
>JGI24159J19872_10012643_pt1 | contig 11004 bp, 6 predicted proteins | sample Ectturendosymbi4_FD_19872 | JGI IMG/M metagenome (IMG submission 19872)
CGTAATAGTGGTTTGTGTCCTCTGCGTTTTGAGTAGAAATATCAGATTGAGAAGATCTGTAGCGTAGGGACAAAAACCTTCGTAAATTGTGGCTCTGTAGTTTGTGGATTTTGGCTGTGTGCTACTGTGGTGTTACGTTGCACGTGAGCTTGCCGACCCCTAGTTACTTAGCAGCAAATTTAGTGCTTTGGCTGTGTTCTCCGACTCCGCTTAGTTCTTAACCTGCATTGAATTCTCTGTGTGTTTCTTTGATTAAACTGCTATCGTTCCACGAGGTATGGACAGCGGTTCAGTAGGATTAGACAGAGTTACGGTTGGGTGCTGAGTTAGAAGAGTTCTGCCGCTATTTCGTTAGCTACGTCTCTAGTTGGGTTTTTCCTAGCGTAGCCAGGCAACTGTCCAGTATACTGTAGTCTCGCGTAGGGCCACGATCTGCGAACCCGTTAACACGCTCGATCCTTCTTCACGTCAGTGATCTGATATTTAAGTCATGTGGAACTATCACGTGCGAAGATCAAGTTATAGCACTCCAGAAGAATGGAACTTGCTTTGTGGCCGACCCATCATCAAACAAAGGTTGCCAATGTAAACACTGGGATATACACTAGTTTCTTATTGCGAGCTCCTTAGTTAGAAATACAGGTAAAAAATTGTATTTCTATCTCTTGTAATCGATGAGGCATCTGTGAGCGTTAAGATAAATTTCAGACCGATAGTTGTGTGTTGTATCATATTTTGACCTATACCAGTTAAAGTATGCTGAAGCGGAACCTCCCGGTTGATTGCTCTGCTTGCAAGGAGATTTGAACTGTTGATTGATTGGGCATTCGAGGAAGTGATTGATGATGTAATCGCGCCAGTCGATTTGACCATTAACACGTGTCCCTAATCGCATCGCGGCTAGGCTATTTAAATTTCCACTTTTGCTTGGTGCTTTCCGTTGGCGCTGTTCCCTTTGCCTATTTCATGTAGCGGCATTTGCGTGACCACTACAATGCATACTTTCAATCAAACGCAATTATCAGCACGTTTTAAAAAGCAGAAATAAATCAACAGTGCCACGTGTAACGTCCAGCACAATGAAAACTTCATACCAACTTGAGAGTTGTCGCTCAAAAATACGACTGGTTTCGGTGCAACTCGAACAAAGCAGAAGTTTGGTAAAAGTCAAAATATCGATCTTTCCACAAACTGGAAACAGAAAATAATTTTTTTGTTTTTCTTAATATTGATTGATAATTCAATTGACTCTAGGTTTTTAGTTTGTGGTTAATCTTTTAATCACATTTTGGTTTATTGCGTTTTGGACCTCTGCATTAGATTTGGGCATTACTAATGCACACATATTTGAAACATTTCTGGCGTAACTCAAACGGCTGGAAGCGATCTACAAGCACCTGAACATCAGCACAAAAGATCTTTTAGAAGATGTCTAAAAGAAAATCCAAAACAAAGATTTTGATATATCTGGATAAAATGAAGTCAAAATTGAAGGCTTATTGTCTTTATCTTCTGAATAAGATTGATGTGCAGAATCGGAGTGTGAACAAACATTGCAAACAGAACAATAGACCAAAACGCAACAAAATCTGAAGATTTTAGGACTGAGGATGCGTAGTCTTTCGTGAAATCGATTTTCTATTGAAAACAATTTGCTGATGGATTTAAACCCGTCGACTTTGTGGACACTAGTCACTTGAAACTATTAAATGAGACAAATTTTGTCCTCAAGTGGAACCGAAGAACAAGAAGCACAAAAGCATCGAAAACGATCCTTGTAATGCAGGTTTTACATGTGGGCGATGGCAGAATTTCGTGAAATGTTTAAGACGTATAGCAAAATGTTGCTGGATATTGAACTGCACAACTAAAAACGTTGATGCTCATATTACCTGACATTTTCAAAGTTTATGCGGGTAGGTATGGACAAGGGCGTATGCAAGGGGGGTGGGGGTTTGGGGTTAAATCTCCCTTGAGCTTAACATTTTACAAAAACTTTAGCCCTTGCACTGCTCAGCCATAGCAGACAAACATAAAGACAATTTTTTCGGATAAAGTGAACTATCGTGGAACACAATGTTAAATATGCGTAGTGGACGAAAGGTCTGCAAAAAGTGGTGAGATGGTTTCTGGATGCAGACGATAACCCAGATTCCCACTAAAACTTAACTATTACGTTTGGTCCATTTGCAATGTTCCTTGAAATTTGCATGCAAATTCATTCTTGGGTATTTGCATTAAGACGACAGATTAACAAGCAAAAAGTATGCGAAAAAAATAATCTCCTTTGCGCAAGTTATTTCACAGTGCATGCACATATAAATGAAACAAAGACTGTAGCAACGCCCAAAGAAGGCATTTAGCTTTGTGAGTCGATTTTTGTATGCTAGCAATCGCCTTTCTCAATGAAAGTTTCGCGCTGTGTGTACAGTACTCAAGAGAATGGTCAAGCAATGAAAGATCAAAACTGTTTTTCACAGAGTTTATTGCGCGTGTAAATTTAATCAGGCCCGCAAGCAGGGTGGGAGACAAACCGGGGACAAATAGGCTCAGAAGGAAGGTTTTGGTGGGCTAAGCCCTCCCGAACAATGCTTCAACCTCCCTAAATTGAAATATGAAACACTAGAAATGAATGGAGTTTTGTACAATTTAGGATGTCAAGCCCCCTGGACAAACCTAAAGCTCCCCTATTGAAGACTTTCTGGTGACGATTCTGACGCGTATAATAGATTAAAGGTAAATGGCAACCGACACGCCCAACAATGTTGAAGCATCTTTGCCGTTGACCGCAAAAGTCGATCCAAAACGTCAGAAAGGGACTGGTCAGTGTTTCCGTGCAGAGCCCTTGACTGCCCAAAGGCAAGTTGCAAATGAGACTGTAGCTTAAAAGACCATCGTGAAAGCAGTAATTGCGTGTAATGAACAGACATCAAAAGAATAATGAAACTCCGAAAGAAAAGGTTTTGAAAAAACAAGCTTACTGATAAAGACAAAGGAAAACGCAGAGTGAACTGACAATTACATTCGGAGGCAGGAGTGAAGAAAGAGTATGATCTGGCGAAACTCGCAAGAGAGATTTGGTGATAAGTGGATGATTTGAAACGCTACGGCGAACGTGTAGCAATGTAATGTTTGCGGAAGAAACAGATATAATGAAAACACAGCAACGACTTAAATAATATTCATAAGAGAAAGCAGCCGGTGATGTTCACGGACTGCGACAGTTGGATCTGCGCAGAACATGGATGCGAGCGTGACGTCATTGGAATGGAGATGACGTCAAAATGAATGCAAAACACTCACGAACAAGGAATTTGGCAGACATTACAGGCATCGATGCCAGAAACGCATATCAATGCGTTGCTTACTACAGAGTTGCTGATGTTCCTGGTTAGTCATGATGAGTGGAGAACAAAAAAGAGGATGAAGTTGTGAAGAAAGTGTTGGGTGGTGTCGAAACAGGAATGGCAGGGAAACGGTAAGGTTTACCCAAGAGTAAGCAACCTGTAGTGCCCTGTGATGTAACGAACTCGGTCTTAGCAACCCGTTTCTTAAAAGCAGCTGGAGCTACGAGTCGCGAGTGTGCTCGTGTAAGTGATCTACAGTCAAAAAAGGAAAGCAAGGTGTCGTGGAATGTGCGTGTGATTATCATTTCGTTTCTTGTATTCAGTGATTGCGCGTTCGTAATGAATGGTGCTTGCGTGGTTGCCGCAGTGTTTCGCGTGTTTGCTCATTCGCCGGTACCGCATTATGCGTTGCTTGGGTTGATTCTTGCGATTATCGAGGAGTTGCTTTGCAGCAGAGGTATACGACGTGTCTTGTTCTCCGGCTGGTTGTGATTGCGAGAGTTGACTGTAATTTCTTCGACAGTCCCATTTTATATATCTTATAGTTGGAACTTTACCATCGCTTCCAACAAGGTTCTGAACACAGTAAAAAGGTGCCCTTGACCCTTCCAAATAGGTGATTCGTTTGAATCACCAGATAATTTTAGGGAACCCCGTGAAAAGGCTAAAAGAGGGAAGAGAAAAACTTCCAGAACGATGTCTGATACACTGACACGCGAGGCGGACAGTGTGACTGAAGTGCAGTCAGTTATCCTGCAGAGTCTAACGGAGGGAAAACTTGCTACCTGCAGACCCACTGCAATCAGGGCTGCGGAGCCGGAGCCCGGAGCCAGTCATTTTTGGTGGAGCCGGAGCTGTTTTCAAAATTTAGCTGGAGCCGGAGCTGGAGTTGTTTTTAAAATTTAGCAGGAGCCGGAGCTGGTGGTTAATTTAGCCGCTCCGGCTCCGGACCCTTTCTGAGATGCATCATCCACCACTATTTGCCAAGCGCGCTGAAAAACAAGGCTAATTGACTATCGTCAATTATGAATTATGACTAACAATAGCGCTCAGTGATGTATACAACTGTCTAGTCGACACGTTTGCCCACACTTGGGAATCGCACCGAGATTGTTTACACGGGTCAGTAGTAGCTTACTAGCTGTTAGTGAGATTAAGGTTAGTTTCAGTGCTACGGCAATGCGACTGAGTTACTTCAAGTGACAATTCTTTTCACATTATTTCATGGATCCTACTTTCAGTTTCCAAGAACACCGAAACTTGTTTTGAAACGATGTACATGCCGTTTATCTCTCACTTTTGCAAAAATATCTTATTCGTTATCACAGAAAAGAAAGCTCCCGTCTAAAATAGCCACAATAAAAGTCATTGCCGAACGCCGATAATAATTCGTTAAAGCAGATCCCCTGTGAGTTTTCCAACCGATATTATTGATATCGGTGTGTGTCTAGGATTTTGAAAAACAAGAAAAATGGAAAAGTGCATTCTCCTGATCTGCAGTCTCTACAGTCCACACATCGGCTACGCAACACTGTCGCAAAACGCACTAGGCTTTCATGATGATACTGTCTCAAATGGATTTTCAAGTGAAGTTATTTGAATATTCTGTAACCACCGTAACAAAACGCTCAAGCAATCGAGCCCACCAACCAACTCCAAACTTTACTCTTATTCACTAATTTCTGCCGCGCTGCTATTGTGTAGTGGGCGCAGATAGGTAACTGTGTTACCGTCAACTAATTCGATCAAAACGTGCAACGCTTTAGTTTAGAAGCAAGAACATGACCGAGGACCAAAAATCAGATTATCATTCGCGCACTGGCAGTCAAAGGCGTAGGCAAGGGGGGAGTTAGGGGCTTACTCCCCTCTTGAGCTTGATATTTTTTTTTGAAAAAACTTTTACCTGCGCAAGAGGTTTTTTGTTTTGGCATTTTTTCTTGTTAATTTGTCGACTTAATGCAAATACTACAGAATTAGTGTGCATGCAAATTCAAGGAAGATCGTAAATGGGTCAAAAAGTAATAATTAGGTTTCGGTAGGAATCTGGGTTATCGTCTGCGTACAGAAACCATATCACCACTTTTTGCAGACCTTTCGTCCACCACGCATGTTTGAGGTTGTGTTCCGCGATAGTTCACTTTATCCGAAACAATTGCATTTATTTTATAACATGTTTAGCAAAAAGAATACGCTATATAACATGTGTAGCAAAAACAACTGCATTTAGTTTATCTTCTAAGGTTAATCAGCGCAAGTTCTGACCGCATTGGCTACATTACCAATTTCTGTAGCATGATAGAAGTGTTGCACGAGCTCAAAAACAGCACTTGTTAACATAGAAGCATTCAGGCATTTGATAATGTCTCAGCAGGAAAAAAGGAAAACTAAAAGATTGCTGGACTTCTATAAATAACAAAAAATCGAAAGATTTCTTGGGTACTTTATGCGCATTCTCAATTCTTGTGTAGTTTAGCAAGATTCGATATTTCAAACCGGGGTGTGCGCCAGTCGAGCCGCACTTTTTCTATGCTCGACTGCTCGTATTCGACAAGACATTAACGCAGCCTCATTTTGCAGTTGTAAATTGCTCTGGCGAAATGATGAGTGTGTTTTACTCCCCTGTTTTAACATGCAGCCTGATATTTTTGCAGTTATGAACTGCTGTGTCATAGGGTTGAGTGTATTTTCCTCCGATAGCCTAACTTGGAGCGCTAATTGTTTATATTCAGTGCAATGACACATACAATAACGGGAGTGGATGAACAAAAATATGCATAGTATTCTAACAAACTTCGCCAAAACGTTGGTTTGGAAATATGACTGTGACGTCAAATTGTGACGTCACAAACTGCGCACACCAAATACAAATGACCACCATATGTCACTGAATGAAACCCTCCAATGAAAATTTTCTGCGTAGGCTACTCCTGACAGTTGCCATGATTCGCTCATGCTTTGCAACTAACTAATTTGATCGAAATAGGTCGCCGTGGCGAAATCCGAGGGTCTGTTATACCAGGAATCAAGTAGGGACTTGTTCTATAGTCACATCAGACTGAGGAATTACTGCCGAGTGTGGTGTGGACAAGTCAGTCAACACCAGCGCAGCGAATATTTGCGCATTTTGTGAGACTAAGCCCTTGTGCAAAAACGCAAAGTGTGACGCTTACACACTTTTTTGTGGCACAAACAGTCACAATGGGCAAGTAAAGGATCAGCCCGAAGCCGGATTTTTTAAAAATAGCTTTTACCCACTCCGACTACTCTAGACCAAACTCCTTCCGACTATGCAGGCCTGGTAGTGGTAGCAGTGTTTAAGACTAGTTCAAAATATGCTGGAATAATACGCTCACTTGTAACAAGAAGAACACTAGGCATACCGAAATTGTTAAAGTGTATTAACAAAGCACAGCCGGAGCGGAGCCGGAGCCATGTTATGAAAAAACACAGCTCCGGAGCCGGAACCATGTTATAAATAAACACAGCTCCGGAGATGTAGCCGGAGCCATGCTCACGAAAACAGAGAACTCCGGAGCCGGAGCCATTTCATTTTTACAAGAGCTCTGCATCCCTGATTGCAATAGATAATAAATGTGTAGGAGTTTACAGATCTTGTACATCTTTGAAAAATGGAAACCTTATGGTAAAGGTAGAAACGACACTTTAAGTGAAAGGCCTGTTGGCCTTGGCTTTTCTTTCTTTTCTTCAGTGAAGAACTGAAAACCAGTCTTAATTCTCAAAACGTTAGTTATGTTAGAAGATTTTAACTTCAAAGACTATGAAGGCAACATGAGGGGCTCCTCTACAGTGCTGCTACAATTTACTCAGCCCAAAATTCCAGAGGAAGTGAGAGTAGGATACTTCCAATTCAAAGTCAAGCAATACATCCCTAAGCCTTTACGCTGTTTTAAATGCAACAGATACGGGCATGTGGCTAATTACTGTAAGGGCAAAGAAAGATGCTCCAATTGTGGAGGTGATCACAGCTGGAAGAATTGTGATTCCCCCAACAAAAGATGCCCAAACTGTAAAGGAAACTACTCTGCTGCCAATACAGCGTGTCCGCCTTACGAACGTGAATTAGTAAAAGTGCCAAAAGCCCAATGGCCTGAATTCAGTAGAATTTGTGAACAAAACCTGTCTTCCATTAACATCAATCATCTTCATGTCAGCCAATTATATTCAGCTTTCGAAACTACCCTACTTGAGGACCAGTGTTCTACATTACCACAGACTAAACCTTTCCATAAAATTTCCGTCCCCCGGTGGAACAAAAGCTGCGAAGTTGCTGTAAAAAATAAAAACATGCTTTACATCGTGCGAGACGAACGATAAGTCCACTGGATATATTAATTTTCAAAAGATGCAGGGCAAAAGCCAAGAAAGTAATACTGGAAGCTAAACAATCAACACGGCGTAGTTATTGCACTTCCATTCATAGTAACACCAAGCTTTCAACAGTTTAGACAACAAGAAGTTTTCGGGGTCTCTGAGCTACACTCGCATACCACAAATTGGGAACAACGGGATTGTCGCAGGCAATGATCAACACAAAGCTAACATGCTGGGAAATCAGTTTGAAACCGTAAGCCCTTCTACAGATCTTCCGACGGCGTTCACTGGAAATCTGCCGAACTTAGCCTCTAAACTTCAAAAATCTGCTCTTCAAACCGAAAAGCGGGATACACGCATAAATATTTTTTTTTACTTATACGAACTGAAAATAGCAATTTCAAATACCAAAAACACGGCCCCAGGGCACGACAGAGTTTGGCGGCTGCACGACATTGTTGGCAAATCCCTGGCAAACAAATATCATGTCCTTGCAGTGTTAATCGATATTACCAAAGCGTATGATACGGTTTGCACCGACGCTTTACTTTTCAAGCTCCTAAACATGGGCATATACGGAAGAATGTTTAACTCTATTCGGTCATTTCTCACAAACCACAGTTTTCAAGTTCGAGTCGGCTCCAAACTATCCCTGGTCAAATACCAAACAAACGGAACTCCCCAGGGTAGTATCTTGAATCCAATCCTATTTTCCATTGTCATTACTGATCTTCCGAATGGAATACGCTCACCGATTGCATTTTATGCCAATGACTTTTCTTTTTGGGAAAGTGGATCAAGCATCAAACAATTAAACGACTTGTGCCTGGCGAAAGTGGCAGAATGGCGTGTTAGATCGGAGTTCAAAATATCACAGTCAAAATCCACAGCAGTACTTTTCACAACTAAGCGCAAATGCCAAGAGATCAGTCTAAAAAGATATGAAGAAATTATCCCTATAAAAACCGAACACAGATTCATGGGAGTAACCTTCCTAAGGAATGGTACTTACAACTCCCATATTCAACAAATCCACAGCAAATGTCTAAGACGATTGAAATGTTATCCGACAGCTAACTGGCACTACTTGAGGTGCAGCAAAACAACCGCTGCTAAACATTTACAGAACACTCGTTCGCTCTGTGATCGAGTACGGCATGGAAACATTTTTCTTCTCATCAAAGTCGTCACTACACAAACTTATCAAAATCCAGTACGAAGCATTACGCTTATGCACGGTAGCAGTGAGAAGCACTCCTACGATCTGCCTACTACAAGCTATGGTGAAATATCTCCGCACGTCAAGCATATATTGCTCTGCTAGCACACCTACTAACTTTTAACAATAATCCAGCCTTGTCGCTGATTGCAGATTCTTGGCATGAGCTTTATCCGGATACTCCTAGTTTTCAAAGTTTTGACATGGCCACCAAAGACACGGTCCCTCCAGATATGTTTCATATAATCCTATAAATATCTCTAATATTCCACCATGGATTCTTCACAAGACCAACATCGATCACTCATTAACACACATCCTTCATTCGCAAAACCCGGAACTGCTCTCTATCATTGGCAAGAAAGCTATGCGGATACAGATGGGTCTGAAACAGCCGAAAAAACAGGAAGCGGAGTTTGCACGCAACAATATAATATAAAACTAACTTTCGAAATAAACTGTCGGTCCTCCATCCTCAGTGCAGAACCACATGCAATTCTTAGTGCCCTTTACTGGCTGTCCATATCGAGTATATGTAGGGTTGTGATCCTAACAGACAGTCTGGTAGCTCTACAATCCATTAGCACAGCCGACTGGAGAAAATATGTACTCGTTAACAAAATAGTACTCGTCAATCATGAGCTTTTGTACAGAGGAATGACGGTGTAATTTATGTGGATACCAGCTCATCAGGGAATCCCTGCAATACCAACGCTCATTTCTTAGCTAAACTTTCCACTATGCGCTCTCCACCTCACCCTGAGGTTGCCTACAACAGAGCTAGTATCCAACTTTGCAACTCTGAGGCTTGCTCGTTGATATCCCATCGTTGTTTGCAATTGAGGAACGAAGAGTACATCCACACTCGTAGAGCAATCACTTACAAGCTGTTTTGTCCAGATACAGACACCAACCGAACCAAAATACACATTCCTGCTGCAATATTCCGATTGCGCACGGGGCACTGTAGGTTCCATTCCCATCTACATGAAATAGGTCTCCATCCCGATGACCGATGCGACACATGTGGTATTCTAGAAACGGTTGAGCATTTTCTAATGCTGTGTAGCAAATACGCAGAAGCAAGACACACACTACAACGATCCATCCAACACCTCAGTATTGACTTTGACTGGATAACGTTACTGAACAACACAAAAACAATTCCATTTGTTATAGCATTTCTCCAACAAGCAGGTCGAGCACTGTAATAAGGATTCACAAAAATATGTCGTGGCACAACAAAACCAAGCATCTGAAAGTGCCAATAACCCTATAATAATAATAACAATATGCGTTGGTTGGTCTGGCAATCGGTCGCAGTTTGTATGTCAGTCTAATGCGTCTTATTTTTATCTTTTGAAGTAAGTGATCTTTTAGTTGTTTTACGCCACGTTAATAAACTGGCTGTGCTGTGTTGTGCTCATAACAATTTAAACAACTAAAATGCATCAGGGAGGAGAGGCCTCGCCCGCTGCGCTATTCACTAAAGACGAGGGTATTGGATATAGAGATCAATAGCCCGACGTTAGCGAAAGAGTGGAAACACTGGAAGAAGACGTTTCAGAACTACGTAACAACCTACGAAATTGAAGGTGCGAGACTTGACAAGCTTCAAGTATTGACGATTATTTTGTCGTTTAAACTGTACGAGTACATTGACGAATGCTAAAACTACGACAGTGCTGACATGTTGCTGGACAGCGTGTTTATCAAGACTGCTAATGAAATGTTCACCTGGTACCGGTTTGCCACGACCAGGCAGAAACCAGGCCAATGCTTGGATGAATATTGGCAAGAACTCCTTCCGTTGAGTAAGGATTGTAATTTTCGTGATGTTTCAAAGAGCAAACATCATGATGGCTTCATTCGGGAGAATGAAAAAAAAAAAAAAAGCGAAATGGTTCCAACCACGAATTCCATCATGACACATAGACAACTAGGCTGTTGATAGCCAACTAGTTTCATCAAAATGTTCTTATTACAAAGCACATAAAAATAAATCATCGTCCAACGGTTTGGTGACTACTGACTAATCCGTTTTTGTGGTAGCTTATGGACATTTTGTGATTGTGGTGTAACAATAACAATGTTATGCAACTACTA
>JGI24159J19872_10012645_pt1 | contig 11003 bp, 6 predicted proteins | sample Ectturendosymbi4_FD_19872 | JGI IMG/M metagenome (IMG submission 19872)
TACATTAAACACTATTGTGGTAAAATGCTTCAAATCTGAACCATTTCTGTTAAACAGTTTCAAATTAACTTTTCAATCCAATGACAATGCTAGAAATCCGGGCCAACGCCATTTCTTACTAATTTAGTGGGCCATGAGCAAAAAAAAGTTGAAAACCCCTGCCCTAAGCAGAGGTGCCATTTCCCCATTTGCCTTAAGTTTCACATTTCAGAGCACAAGGAATTTGTCAAGAGCAATGGCAAGGATGTGTGGTTGGTCTCTGTACCCTCTATGTAAAGGTGTTGCACTTCAAGTCATATTGAAAGATTTTAAGGCGTAAAAGAATAATTGTTTGCGTGTGTGTGAGTTCTGTGGACCATCTAGTCTGAGTCAAATAAATAAATATATAATGTTCATCAAACACTCGCCTGTTCTTAAGTACAACACTATTTTTCTTGTCACCTGACAAATCTGTCATTTATTTGTAATCTAGTGTTTTTTGTGAATCTAGTGTATTTTTATGATGATATCTAGTACGTTTCCCTAACAACAGAGTGGCAATACTGGAAAACAAGTTTGTGGTCTCCCCTGTGTAAGAGTAAGGCAAGTGATCTCGGCGAGTGAACTTACTGCTACTTGAAGCCGCGCATGGCCAAACGTGTTGTATGGTTGGTTTTCGAACGTCTCATGTCGTGACCACTGCAATGCCAGCTCAAAATAATTGCTCTTCTGCAGTTAAACATACTCTGTTTCATGTGTATTGCATGACAATGTATGTCTGCCAGTTGTTGTACGGTGCAAGTACACACACATTCCAGCATCATGCACTTCCGCGTTGCCTGCAACGATGTTGTCGAATTTTACATTACATTCCAAGCATCGTAAGCATTCGCCCACATGAAGTAACGTATTCGACAGGACATTTCATACTTTGACAAGAAACAATTTGTTAAGCTGTGCACATACTTAATCAAATTATTTCTCTGATCACTTCGAATATCTGATGTTTTTTCACAAGTCATCATTTTTTACCCGATGTAACTCTTCTGTATAAGTAACGATGACTGAATGCAGTAGTTGCTGGTGCTTTGATGCAGTATTTGTTCGTCTTCAGTATTGACACCATTTAGCACCTGACCTTTGATGAGTTTCTGAATAAGAATTGCTGCGTCCTTGTGTTCTTTGACTAACACCAGTGATATAGACCATGTGTCTCAGCAGTGACGTAGCAAGGGGGCCCTAGGTGCTCCGAGCCCCGGGCGGCACCCTGCAGGGGGGCTGCAATTTGTTGATTAAAAGTTATTTTTCATAAATAGTTTCAACTCTTCTCGGTTTTTGTAATAAAAATCTTACATTTGTAGCCTCAAAAACTTGGATATCTGCTTGTGGAGTGGGCAAATTGACAAAATGTTTACTCAAAAATTTCGGTCAAATCCAGGGTGCTAAACTGCCCTGTGTTTGTCTTAAAATCAGAGTTTTTGACATGCAGTACATGCTTCAGGATAATTTCCCAAGCCCCTGCGCCTTCCTCTCCAGCCAATGCCATTTACCATCGCCCCAGGCGAAACACCTTGAACAAAGCATTGAGATGACATTCGACGGCAGGCTGGCGAATGTAGTTGGTCCGGTAGTTCGAAGTTGAAATTGGGCCCCCACTAAAAATCGTGCTGTAAATCAAGTTAAATGGTCAAAGCTATCCTAATCCTTTTTCTTTTATTGTTTCAGACATTTCACGTCTCATGGTATTGTTTAATGTACAGTGGGAGATTTTCAAAAAACAAGACCCATAAAGTTTTGTGTTCTTGTCGTTCACGCTAACTGGTCCATTGCTTTGTAGTATCGAAAAGTTACATGTGCTCTGTTTAAAGTTTAAACCTTAAACATTGCTCTGAGGAAATCTTATTGAACAAATGGGCGAGGAGTCGGAAAATCAACCAAGTAAAAGTAATCACGAGAAGAAAAACTTTAATTATTTTAAATAAAATCTAGTGGGAACTAAGCAATTTGAGCAGCAACAAAGAAAATGTTCAGGATAGTTAATCTCGATCAAGTTGAGTTTATGTTTCAGAAAAAAACGACAAATATTTCGTTGTTTTTGAAGACTTGTAATGCAACTGGAATGCTGTGAGATGTGTATAAAAAACATCAGGGCTTCAGTATAAAGTCGGAATACAGTTGTACGGATGGAAAAAGATGCACAATATTTGTTCGATTCCGAACCACAAGTGCTGCTTACAATCGCAATATTGTAGCGGCTATTATGGGTGACGGAACCTTTTTCAAAGTGGAGGGGCAGAAGTGCACGTCAAAAAATCTTTACAAAATTTTTGCGGTTTGAATTGGCAACTGTGACGTCACAAACATTGAAATATGACGTCACTACCTATACACTTATGTGAAGGTCTAAATTGTACTGTTTTAGACAAAATTACACCACTATGAAAACGTATCGGTGAACTACCTGAAATACAAATAGGCTGTTACAGGGGCGATCCACGTCAACAGCGTCACTCGGGCTAATCATACGATTTATTCTGATTGAATAAAACCGTTCGAGGCTTGCCTGAAGGAAATTTCCATTTGCTTTCATTCTAGCTGGCATTACAGTTTCTCTGTGACGTTAGTTACGTAACAATAAATGAGATGTCTCGTGATAATTTCTCCATTGTTGAGTAACGTAAGTCACAGAACAATGATAACGCCAGTTAGTCCTCTGCTTACTACGCTCATTCATATTAGCCTGAGTTGCTGGACAATTTATCGTTCGTTTAAAATTATTCTCGAAAAGGGAACTCTCCACTGGATTGGCCTTTAAATCCAATGTTCTATACCAGGAATTCTCAACGTGTGGGCCATGGCTCACTGGCGGGCAACGGAAGAATTTTTGACGGGCCACGGCCTTGTATTATTGAAATTGGATACGTTTTGCAAGACGAACCTTTAATCCAGGTTTTTCAACGTGGTTGCTTCTGAGCTAACAGGCTTAACTTTCTCCAACGCATTGATTGTAGCGCACGTCGCGTTATAAAATGGTTTTAGTTGTTTTTGTTTCTGCTTTGCACATGGGCCACAGCTGTCGCGTTGGAGAAGTTGTACAGTCGGTGGGCCACGGACCCTCTGCTTAATTGGGCCACATGCTTGAAAAGGTTGAGAGCTCCTGTTCTATACAAATCCATTGCGGACATTCAGTCCGATACGAATTGTGTTTCAAAAATACTTAATTGCATATGGCAGCTCGGGCTCTAATGGATGAGCCCGAGTAAAGCGCGAGCGAAGTCGAAAGGACGCCTACTAAGAACGAAGTTGTTTTATTCAAGTCATCCTCACCGGCAACATAAAGGCGAAAAGGCCAGACATGGAACGAAAATATATGAACAATGATAAGGTCCAAAGAAAAGAGCCCGAGTTAACAACTAAGTGAAGTGGGACCGTGAGTGGTGGCACAAATATACAAAGCAAGCTCGCGTTCTCCAATATATATCGTAATCGAAGACTCGTGCTAAGCCCAAGGAGTCCGTGTACCAGAGCCACCACTGGGCTGTTAAAAAAACACCAAGAACGCAGCTTAAAACAGGCAAAAATGACACAGCATTGATACCTATCTTGAACACATTCAAAATCACAACTTTTCCACATCTTGAACACAGAAGTAACTTGACTGAAAAATCATTCTACAACTGCATGAGATACCGGAATCCAAAGACAAGACAAATTATACGTAGCAGCAAGCACGTTGTCAGTAAGGATGCCAATTGTGTTGCCAATGCAGAAATAAAATATAGCTATTTGGTGTTGGTAATACGAATGCAAAAACACATTTAAATTGATCTGTCAATTATTTCATTTTGCGTATAAGATTCAGAAAAATTTCATCATTTAGAATGGTGTTAAAACGATTGAAATTACACCAGTTTTTAATGGTGTAGCGGACCTTGGTTTCTGCCCGCAGCTTAATATCTGGAATTGCAGCGCAAATCACACTTAATCGAACGCATAGTGTGCGGTGGCACGATGCGCCCTTTAAGACACACGAATTACGAACTTCGACTCGCGCGGTAATGATTACGACGTAGAGATATGTTGAAAAAGCGTGAGAGTCAATATCATCATTTTTATTTTCGAGACGTCTCAACTTTTCTGCTTGCATGTTCTGTTTGTATTCTGTTTGAAATCATCCGAGTCGGCAAGAAATAAAGATGTGAAATTCAGCCTCAGTGTGAACAAGAAAATATTATCAACACTAGCCTCATTGAGCGACCACCATCGTCGCCTATAAATACTTCCATCTCCTTCCACTGCTACAAATGGTTCCCGGTCTAGACCAACGTCTTAATAGTGGTGTGGCAGGAACTTTTCCCTACGCTACACACAAGAATGGGTGGAGGAATTTGAAAATTTCAGCAAAAAAGGTGTTTTTTTAGATTCGAGTGGAAAAAAACACATTTCACCGCTTTTGGCCCCTCCTAGAATAATTTTGCAAAAATCCACCAGTGCCCCCCCCTGGAAAAATCTTCCGACGCCCGAGCACACAAGTAGGTAAAATTACACCTTTTTTGTAAAAAAATTTGTTGTATTACACCATCTGGCATCACTGTTCAACAACACCAATGCAGTAAGCAAGCCATAGCAGGGTGACAGACTGTGCACGGTGTATTCTGCAAAACAATTACGAAAACCTCCCAAATTACAAATAATATTGATAAAGTACTGCCAAAATTCTACAATTTTATCATTAAACGATTTACTTCAGCAATGGACCCAGTACAAATTGTGTTACTTACACCTATTAGGCAAAATTCAAAATTGAAAAGTGGGGGGGCCAGGACCCCCCAGAAATGAAAGTGGGGGGACCTAGACCCATGCGGCCCCCCCCGGTTCTGCCACCTATGGCGGCTATTGAAGAAACAATTATTTCAGACTTTTCTTGTTCCTAGGTTGACACCCCCCCGTAAAGAATAAATCAGAATACTCTCCTAAGCAACTGAGTGGATTCAGATATTCCAAAAATTCATTGAGGGATGATTACCGTAATTTGAATATTCTGTTGTAGACAACTTGACTTTTATTCTGTTTTGCTTGTCGGCCTGTGTTACCCCAATTAGCACGGGCAGCGGAACAGAGGGATCGGTTAGGTCCACACCCCCATTATTTTTCAAGGGGGCCGACATTCAAGAGACCCTTTCACTATTTTAATGAATTCTTATTTTTTATAACGTACTGTATTGTAAATCATCTTCAAATTTTGTTGAGTGCCTGATCTTGTTGACAAGGTTATGAACAGGGGTGTAGCGGGGCGGGAACGCGCGGAAACCTTTTTTCACCCACACGTTTTTCATGTTTTGCTTTAAAATGAGTTTGAGGCTGTTTTGAAATCGCCATTTTTTTGGGTGCGTTCCCACACCTTGTTCGTTAGCACTACATCCCTGGTTGCGAATCATCTACTGTTCGCTGATGATATATGTATGATTGGCCCTAGAATTACTAGAATTCAACGTCTTCTGAATATTTGTGATGATTATGCTGCTGAACACGAAATCGCTGTTAATTGCAACAAAATGATTGGTGTAGTTTTTTGTCCCAAGAAGTATAACAGCTTGCTCCATCGAATGTTTTTCTGAATGGTGCACGTGTACAATTTTCTGACCACGACAAATATCTTCGTGTATCCCTAAATGCTTCACTGAATGATGACGATGACATCCAGAGACAAGTGAAATCGCTATATTGTGCTGTGCAGCAAATAAACTAAGAGACACTTTTGATCAGTGCTCAAATGCAGGAAGAAACACTCTATTTCGTGCCTATTTCATGCCAATGTACGCTTGCCATTTGAGCAAATACACACAGGCTAGTATGAAGCGCTTACGAAGCGCTCACAACAATACCTACCAAAATATGCATTAATTACCTAGAAATGTATGTGTTCTCCCACACCAAGTTAACCATCGTATCAATAGCTTTGATGCCTTGTTTAGAAACTATCTGTATGGCTTCGTTCGCCGATGTGAATCTTCATCAAATCTTTTCATCCGATCACTTCAGATGTCTGATGCTTTTCACAAATCTTCATTTTTCTTCCATTATTTAATGCTCCTGCATGATGGTGACCAATTGCAGTAGTTGCTGGTGTGTTGTCTTGGTGTCTGTTTTTCTCCAGCATTGCCTGTGGATAGCAATCTAAACCTTCCGTGTGCTTTGTGGTTCTTCAGGATTTCTATGTTTTCTCTATCACCATCCAACATGTCGAAGACGTGTGCAAGCCAAATACGTAATCACATTGATCTTATAAAAGTAATAAAATACCAACCATCAAATTACGTTTTAAATATACTGAAAATGAACGTTTGTCAGCCTCAAGCTAAATATCTGACAAAAACATTTGAAACCTTATTATTTCCATTAACCTTTTTTGTCGTCATACTGTACAAGGCAAAAGCTTGTTTCCTCTTAACCCCACTATGTCGTCACACTGTACACGCTTCGCTCCGTTACTGATAATGAACAGTTTGTTTGCAGCAAAGAAGCTTGCGATGGTTGTGTGTGCAGTGAAACTTGAAAATGCTGCGAAGTTCCAAACACGTATTACTTGCATAATCCCTACAAATACCAAAATATTAGCGATAAAAGTACAGCAGCGATCGTATATGCGTTTTCACATTTAAATCCTTTTACAAATTGTGCAAAAACGCCATTTCAAGATCGAATGTCCACCGATAACGTCCTGCAATCAACTGTGGTGGAGCTTGTCGGGCCCAGATCGAACCCAGGACCCTCCTCCGTTGCTGTCAGTCAAGCGGTTGTTGTTTGTTCCTTGCATTTAAGACAACGTGTTCATGGAAATTACCGCAAAACCCAAGATGGGCTGGTCTTTTAAAAAAATATGAAAATCCGCCAGGCCGGTTTTTAGGAAATGCTATAACTTGATATTTACTTCAAATAATTTGACAATTTTTGAAACCTTTAGTTATAACGTGTGGAACAAACGCAGCCAAGTTTTCATTCGTTTAACCAGGTTTTCTGGTTTCCTTAAAAGCAGAAGTGTCCAAGAGAGCACTTCCACCAACCGCCATTTCAGACACTGAAACGTCAAACATGTTCCCTTCATTTTCAAAGTCGCTATTATCAGCAATGCATGTAACAAAGACTGAGTAAGATCCTTTTTCTCTGCAAAATATGAGTTGCAGAGGCCCAAGATTTATTGTTGTTGCATAATTTTGTAATATTGTTAAGCCGTTTTACCACTGTAACCATTTTGCAAAGTGTGAAGCACTGGAAATAGCTGCATGGTCCTAAATTCGCTACAAAACAACAAGAAGCAAAATACCAGTCGTTGAATAAATAACGAATAAAAGAAAGTGTGCNAAGAAAATGCCAGGCTCCGCTANGGGAGGTAATAAACGTTCATTTGATGTTTTCGCACACGTATGCAACGAAGCAGTTGTGCCAAACAATTTTAAACATTACGGTATCGTGGATACAGCCACCGCAAATATGGAAGCTGCTGTAAGTGCAAACTGGAAGCTACTGCCATTGCAATCATCTATGCGAGTGCCACTGCAATTATCAGTCATGCAATCAGCACTGCTTCTGCAAGTGCCGAAGCTCAAGAAAAGTAGATTTGCATGGCCTAAGGCCAATAATTGCAACGTGCCTCTCTCGAATTGCTCGATTGAAGGGACCTTTTTCAAAGAATGTTAAGGTTTGAAAAGCGAGGTTGAGCACCGAGGAAGTTTGATGCTTGAGTTGAAGATTAGCCGATGATTTGCACGTTTGTTTCGAGAAGAAAGTTGAATTACAATCGCTTTATACTGCTTGTAAAACGACCTCTCGACGGAATTGTAGCTGCGCTATGAATAGAACAAGATACATGACAATGTCGAGAGTCTTCCGCATTTGACTTGTCCAGTTTAAGCGAACTGGGTTGGAACCACTTGAGATTATGCGGTGCAGACAGCAGTGGTCGACAGTCGGCGCATTGTTTCCAACCCTGTGATGTCGCAAGCTTTTCATATGAAGGGAAAAACATTTTGCTGTTCCTACGAATTTGTAAACACACGATTTCCCGGTTAAGGTTAAAGCAGTTCTATAGCGTGGGTACGTGACAGACGTGAGCAGGATAATTCCGCGGAAAGTGGACTTTTGTGGCATAGAGTTAAAAAGAACAATTGTATGAGTGAGTCTGAATACATAAGTATTTGTTTCCTCTTAACAGTTATGGCATGGCTACCAACTTCCACAGTTGGTTTCTGTGCACAATCAAGTCGTCCATCTAGTTCCCGACTGTTGGACCTGACCCCCGATTACTAGTGTCAAATCTTGCGCGATGGCCTTTATCTGTAAAACATGTCTATGGTCTGGTTGCTTGCGTAATATTAAAACTCCGTGAATTCGGCGCCCGCTACATAAGAAATAGCCCAGCCCAAGCTTTTGGTCGTTCATCGCATGCTACAGTAAATTAGGTTCTATCAACTGGCATCACGCAAAAGTTGCACTTGTTTTAGCCTATTAGTATTTCACCTGTAAGCATTCCTTGCAGATTCAAGGACCAACGATGCGTAGTGTTGCGTGAAATCGAATTCCTTATGATAAAAAACTTGCGATTAGATTCCTTGCGTCTGACATGTGGACAGTAGTTAGTTTTTGCTATCAATCAAAACGTTATGCGTTGCAGCATTGCCTAATATATGACAACAAAGTTTGACAATGCTTTTCTGTTTGTAACAGAAAGAAGGCAGGCAAGAGTTTTTTTATTGTCCCGTCCAAACACTTCTTGCATCACTGAAACGCTTTGTGCCGTCAGTGTATGATCGAAGAGCTTGCCAATAACTGGACAGTGAACTATCTATTAGATGTCGTTAGTAAAAGTTTTCCTGCTTCTCTGCATTTATTTCGTATGGTCAGGTAAGTAAATTTGTTTTTTTGTATGTTGCGTGAGTAAATCTGTATTACAATTTCCAAAGCTTAAAATTGCTGCAGATGTGCAAAGTGCTTCTATTAAACGCGCGGTATGAGAGATGGTGAAACGTGCAGAGAGTTGTGGCACGGGCATCCTCCCGTGACTTCGGCTTGGTTCACAAATAAAGCAGCAACACAATACAATTGTTCTTTAACATAAAATGACGTTCCTGTCGATAGTTATGGAGTGTCAACATGTCGTCAATAAGTTTTGCCTTATGGTTTTACAGAATTGAAGATGCGTTTACAAACGCGAAACTATAGTTTTCCTGTGTAATAAACTGCTCGATTTACTTTCGCAGTTGTGTGGCTTACAACTATGGAAAATAAGCAGAAACAAGCAGGCAGATTCCTCAGAAAAGCTTGCCGTGAGGCTAAAGAAGCTGGGGGCTCGGTATCAGCCTTCGTACCCCCTTAGGCCCTGGTTTCCAGTCTTGGGGCTACTGCTGCTCGACCCAGAGAAAAAAGTTCGGTTTTGAAAATGACCATAGGAAAATGTTGCGAGGGAGACACACTTTTAAGCACTGGGTTTCAAGGCAAAGCGTTCCACAAACAAATCCCTTCTAAAAACCGGTTGAGCTGAAGACTACGGCGCTTTTTTGGTTTTGAGTCAACCATCTTTACCTTCAAGTTATTTCAAACTTGACTTGGTTTCATTTAAACCATTCGTTTTGTGTTGTGTTCCAATGTGTTCTTGTGCACTTCTCAGCAAATGCAAACAAAGAACTAACGAGCAAAGCTATTAAGGAGCATGAAAGGTCATTGTCGAACCGTGGTGAATACATCAATATATCTATTCGACGGAGCACCAAGAAAAGAAGCCTTGCATTCCCGGGACGAAAGATGAAGGTTCGAACAGCGTATAATCTGTTTACATATTTACCGATTGGTTTAAATACCCACAGGTTCGCCAATACAAGACTGAGATTCGTGGTACGTGTAGGACATTAGTCGATTTTGGAGTACATGCGTTCTAGAAACTTTATTTTGATAAGCAAATCGTTTAGTAAGAACCGCCATTTTTATATTTCTTTTGGTTATGCAGCTCGTGGATGATTGGTACATAGTGTCCAGCTAAACCAGAAGCTGTCAAAAGCCTTTTGTTTCCGGAAAATGGCCCTGTATGGTAAAAAACAATGGTGATCAGTGGCGGATTAAGGGGGCGCTAACTGGGCTGGCGGATTAAGGGGGCGTTAACTGGGCTACAGCGAGGGCCCCCAACATTTAGGGAGCCCCCAATCCATGGGTAAGTCGGAAAAAGTGTAATATGTGAACAATACACAATACGCTGGAAACGATACCATCGACAGTTGGAATTAAAAAGGAGACGCTCTGTGTTCACCAATTGAAATTGTTTCGTTGACATAAAAGTAATTGATTCTTTGGCGTGTGGTCTGGCCGACACTCACTAACAAGTTAGTGCTCCAAAGGTCTACAAGTTTGAGGTATTCCATCCGCTTGTCTTATTTTGCTTTCCGATGCGCATGCGATATCCACGTCATTTGAACATCGGTGCTGCAGACCGCTCCGAAGAAAATTGTGAACTTGTTAAGTGGTGTCAGGTCTGTCAGCAGTGGTGGAAGTAACAAGATTTAAGCTTAGGATAATAAGTCATGGGGTTTAAAAGGCAGGACTGCCTGAGTTGGTATATACGCCACATACTGTATATCAGGGGTGGGCAAACATTTTCTACGGAGGGCCACATTCAAAATGTTATTGCTACCGGGGGCCGCAAATATTAGATTGTATTTTACCGGGGGCGCATATATTACACAATAGTCACTTTCGCTTGAGTAAAATTACGGTTTCGAATGAAACGTATGGAAGAAAATCTCGAGAATTCTAATCTAATCCATAAAATTAGTTTAACATAGACTCGAAATATGTGTACTATATATGTACGTGTGGCTGCACTGCGGGCCGCACAAAATGCCCTCACGGGCCACATACGGCCCGCGGGCCGTAGTTTGCCCACCCCTGCTGTATATCCTTGTGTACTTTAATGTATTTGTGTGTTCTTTGTTACTGGTGCATGTTTTAATTCTAGCGCGTTGCGTGTGGGGGTGAAG
>JGI24159J19872_10012646_pt1 | contig 11002 bp, 7 predicted proteins | sample Ectturendosymbi4_FD_19872 | JGI IMG/M metagenome (IMG submission 19872)
TGGTGTTTTTACACAAGTTTTAATAGAAATTATGAGTTTAATTTCTTAGTTTACACATAAAATATGACTTGAAACTAAAAGTATAAAGTTTTTGAATGATGCGAATGGAATTTTGTTTAAACGTAGCAAAATATCATTGACGAAGCACTTAAATAATTCACATTTGTACGTTAAACTTATATACATAGCAAAAAAAGTTTGGCTGATACGAACTGACTTTTGCTGATAAGTTATTTTTGACAACGAAAGAACATACCCAAAAAATTTGGCAAGCATCATCAAGATAATTGTTGTTAATTATTTGCTATAAGGAATTGTTCCATCAATCCCTATAGGGTGTTCTGAAGGTCCCTCCGGGGTGGGACCCACGGAACAAAATTGAAAAATTTTCAAACTAAAAAAAAACATGTAAAACATTGATTGATTTTTACAAAACTTGAAATTAACAATTTTGGTCCATAAACCTCGAACTGAACAAAATTTCAGCAACTTTCGCTGGATAACCTAGGTTCTACACCCGTTTGAAAAAATCCATTCCATGGGCCCCACACCTCCCCTAGTGATCTCAGTGATCTTAATGATCTTGTTGTATTTACAGGTGTCCCTAACACTAACCTAACCCTAACCTAACGCTAGCCTAACCTAACACTAACTCTAAGCTAACCTAACACTAACCCCTAAAGGTAAGACGTAAGCCTGAAAAAAAGTAAAGAAAAAAAACAAAAGTCGGCAAGGTGATTGTTGAACTGATAACCATTGGCATAGTGGCCATAACGCTTAACCCCTTAGCTACAACTACAAGATCCACGCCATTTGAATGACAAACTGACCCTTTTTTTTGAATTGTGTCAGGCCAGGCATATCCGTAGTCACTTCCAAATGAAAATCTGTATTTGGTTTTCAAAAGTTTTTGAAAAGGTAGCCTATATCAAAAGCGCTCTGAAAATATACAGTTTTATGATGTCAGAACACAAAGTGTTTTCTGTGTTATCAAAACCAATACAACCAAGTAAGATCCAAACTGATAACCCCTTGCAGAACAGGAATAGTCATTTCCTGCTCAACTATGTTCAAGGTGTTGTAAATGTTTTTGAACCCAGTCTTAAATCTGGCACAAAGCTGAATACAGTTTTCAAAACCGGATACAGTTTTTTAGTCCTTCAAAAGTGAAAACCAGGTATGATTGTTTAGACACTATCTTTTTTAACTGTATTGCAGATATTCCTGTGCACCACTACATTTTTACAGTAACAAGCATTTTCAAAGCTCTTTAACTCTCCACAANCAGCAGGCTAGGCCAGTGGTAGACAACTTTAAAGGAATTAGAAGGGCACTGACAAGTCTTGCAAGTTTTAGTTTGCTGTCATGATATTTTTTANGTGGGTCCTGTTCACATAAGTCACAAACGCCATTATTGTGACTGTTGATTTGACTTCCTAACATTGTAATTTCATCACTGGAAAGGAAAATACATCTTTTGTAAAAAGTTTAATTTGGTGAGTGTTTCTGCTTAGCTTAGTGGTTATGGGTGGCAGAACATGGAAGGTCAAGAGATCTAATCCATACCAGTGATAGCTCACAGTGAAAATAGCTGAGAGCAACTAATTTCTATGTGTGGGTAACATGTACTATAGCATGATTATTTGTATTGCCTTTGCCTTAGTGGTACTTTCAATCACCGAAACAGTCTTATCAACATCACAGCTTGTATAGTTGTTCTTTATCAATATAAATATGCTTTAATGAAAGCCTTGCGTATTCAACCTTTACCTAAAGAGATGCAAAGAACAAACAGTCACCAACAAGATTCCTGTATTCATAAAGACAAGCAAATGTAAAAGAAACTTGCGTTAAAGTCCCAAATGTTGTTTCCTAATAGAAAATGCATCTTTGAACTTAAGTTAGCCTGTCAACCTAATGTTCCAAAATAATATCTTGCTTTTGGTGAAGATGCATCCCATATTCAATACCTCTGAATATATCACTAAAATGCAGGCATGTGCTGTCCACATACTGTTGGTAAAGAAGGACAGGAAACATGCAAACTCAACTGCAAAATGGCTTTCAAATTATATGAACAATAGCTAGTGGTGGGTAACCCACCCAGAAAAATCATTTTGGTATGGTGAAAAATGGTTTTAATTGCTCTGAATTTAATTGAATCCAAGAAAATTCAGGAAATTATATAGAAGTGAAAGGAATGCTGCAATAGTCTGTCCCAGGCAGCAAGTGGAGGTTCTCTGTGAGCTTTTTACCTGACACAATCCATCTCTGTGACAAGCTAATGACAAGCAAGATCCAAGATCAAGTGGCAAAGGTGCAACAAATGAAAAACCTGCTTGGGTGAAAAGTCACCTAGCTATACACATGCATTTATCATTGATTCACAATAAGGTATGATATAGATTTACATAAAAATAAACTTCCCTTTCCTGTTCATTTCAAAACTGTGTTGGTGCATCTTACTTATTGAATCCCTCATTTAGCTTATCAAGAGGTTTACATTTTTTCAGTTTGCTTTTACAAAATTTTTCAAAAGAAAAACTTTACAAAATTTTTTACAAGAAAAATTGAAAAAACTTCTTAAAAGAAAAATTTTTGCTGTAAGCATAGGATTTTCAAACCACGTTCCGCAGGTAATGGGCATGTGGTCATCAGCGTTATTTTCATAAAATTTTAGGACCATTTTTCAAGTGCCATATCTTACCTGGCCCCTGATTTCTGTGAAGCTTTTGTCAATGCTGTGAACTTTCACATAAACTAAAGCTATACCATTAAGTGTAAGAACAGCTGCCATCAATCTGGACTGAAAAATAAGGAAAACTGGAAAACATGAAGAAAAAAACAAGCAGAAATCATTGAACAAAATGTATTCAGTAATAAGTCATATTTTCTGTTAGAAATGATCTGCTTCAGCAATGCTTTGTTCTTAGAGACTACTTGTGCATCTGACAGGAGCTCTTGTCTAAGTTTGTTTTCATTTGTGGGGTGGACTTACTGTCCTTTTGCTAATGCTGTTTCTCTCTTTGGTTTCTGTCCACTGTGCCGAAACAAGGGAGAAAACCCTCTCTACAAATGCTTTGCTGACTAGAAAATAAGGACAAAAAATAAGGATGCAAGTCAAAGTAAGAGCATTTCTTAGAAATAAGGACAAACATTTTCTTGAGACACAGACCTTCAAATTAAGGATAAATATAAATAATAAGGATGGCATGGCGGCCCTGAGTATAAGTATGAAGTAAAAGTGTACGACGGAGCATATTCGTAAGTTTTTCACTCGTTTTTTCAAAAGATAATTTTCAAACAAGTAATATGTTCAACTGTAATGTGTAGTACTCATAAAATCAGTTTAACAATATGACAATAAGTTTTGTATAGAAGTCTGAATCTTAACAACAGAAATCATTTATTCCACTTCAAATTCTTCAACAGTTGTAATTGAGTGTTACCAACAGCTCATAGAATTCTGGCTGTATGTGGTTATCATTCTATGCTTGATTGGATTGACGGCATCAAGACACTCCACTCCCAAGAGTCCAGATCAAAATTCAGTTTGTCACCAAACAAAATTTTGTCAATACTCTGAGCACGCCTGTGGCCAGACGAACTTATTGCTTGCGTGAAGATTTATTGACTTATTTCTTGAAACAACAACACGTACAGTNCTTTTACAGTTGCTACATCTTGCAATAGCGATTGTACTTGAATTAACCTTTGGTTAGATTAAANTTTTCAGCAAATAAACAATGTGATATAAACATTGTCACAAGGAAAACTTNCGCAATTGAACCTTAAAGAACAGTGTGCTTAGTCACTTTAGGGTTGGTCAGTTACATTTATGTGCATTAAGAGNGAACAAACATCAATTCACNACTGTGGAGAAAAACACTTTAATTGANTCACTTCAAGCTATTACCTACAAAATNNGACTGGCGGGTTGAATACCAAGCACATTGTGACCAACTGCTTCGTTGTTACCCCTGGCGTTACCTAAAGATAGCCCCAAAACTGCCAAAGTCCACCTGTTCAAACTGCCATCGCACAAGTGGTGTAGGTGGAATACACCATATTGTTCATGTATTGAATATCTATGAAAAGATTTGTAAAAACTGTGTCGGAAGCAGCTTCAAATCCTTGTGTGTTGTACTGTAAGTCGATGATTCTTTATAAAATTATTGCAAATTTCATAGTACCATTTGTTTTGCGTTTTTCAGGGAGGGCTGCAGGCCGTCTGGACAAGCCACCCCTGCCCACTCTATTTTTCAACGGCAGGTTCGAGCCACATGAGACCCTCACATATGATTTACCTCACTATTTTACCGCATTTTTATTTTTTCGTTATGGAGAACGTCGTCTTCAAAGATCTTTGTATTCCGAGAACACCAGGTTAATTCGCAGTATATCTAAAAACTCAACTGATGTATCAGATAAAACGTAAAACAGACACTGTAAAAAAAACTCTTGTTTTTCGCCCCGATCTTCAAAGTTTTTCTGAGTTGCCTGGCTCTCGATAAGGCAAGTTTGTTAACATCTCAACTTTGTTGTGCCGTTATACCGTACATTCGTCGCTTTGCTTTTTTCACTTATATGACCTGACACAATCCATCTCTGCGACAAGCTAATGAACCTTCTGTTTGCATTAAAGAAGCTCGGGTTGGTCGTTTACCCAACAAAAATTTTACATGTTACATATATTCAAATTATATCTCGCACAAGAGGTTGATTTCTCGTATCTAAGAATACGAAGTATTGCGAACGTACACGCTGAGAACATTTTTGGAATGTTTTTTTTTCTAAACGAATTTGTGGATTGCTCTTTAAGAACTGTACCTGAACTAGTCGTAAGTTGAACATAACCTGCCGTTATTCCGTAGATGTTGATTCTGTTTAAACATTGACGTTTTCAAAGTTTCTTCATCTCATTGGCTTAGCCCACATTACTGACTGATGCCAAGTTGTACTTGGATCGCTTCGAATTTGCTGCATCAGAGCCTGAAAGGCGTATTAAGAGTTGAGCTTTCCGATTTACAATTTTTCCTGTAATTTTTTGGATTAGTGATGGCGTTACACTTTGTTTCCGAGCGATTAGGGAAAACGCAAAATCTTCGTGTAGTATGCTGGAGGAAGGTTTATGTGGAACATTACAGTGGCATCATATTGTTTCACAGACGATCGAAAAATCTTTCACTGCGTTAACAACGGTTTTAGTGGGTGCAGCTCATGTCTTAAATTGCACATTCATTGTAAAGCAAAAATGAGTTCTTTTAAAGTTATAAACGCTTAAGGTATTGGACAAGTTAAACTCGTAAAATATGTAAGCTGTTATTTGAGAATTGGTAACAAACTTGGTTTTACGCACATTGAGTTTGTATATCGCAGGATTGCTTCATACAGAACCATGGATGTTTTGAAGCTAGTGGTATGACAAAATATCTGTGATACCATCGCAACGAGTGTTGGTGCGTTTTCGTATTTCAGTCTTTTAGAAGTTGTGCGAAAGGTGCATTCCAATCTTGAGTAATCACTGAGTATGTCACACGCGCAGACAACCACGATGCAGGTCGTAGGCCTAGATCGGACCTCCGCTTGAAATACGTTCCGCCGCACCTACAAGTAATAGTCGTATAATAACGCTCTTAGAAAGTTATTACGTTTAAGCAGGGTTGCGGAGTCGGAGGTAAAGTATCCAACTCCGATCTTTCCAAAATTTCCGACTCCGACTTCCCAAAGTTTTCGACTCCGACCTTTCCAAAATTTCCGACTCCTTAACATAAAGGGAATGACATTTGGCTGTTAAAATCAATGGAAATCGTGGTTACACAGCAAGAAATCTGTCTCAACAAAAGTTTCAAAAGAAAGCGTACCATTTCAACAGGAATTCCCAATTTAGGAGTGTGATGTAAAATATGATCCAATTGGACATGCGTTGTCGGAGTTGGACAAAAAAATCCGACTCCCAATGTTGTTAGGAATCCGACTCTACCCAAAAACCTCCGACTCCGCAACCCTGTGTTTATTAAGTACCTTTACAAATTTCTCAATCTCAACCACACACCCGGGACAGCCAAAATGTTTTTTACATTAGTCTGTACCAGATCCATTAAATCTTGTATGGCTGCCTGAAAGGGCTTGCATGTCGCAGATTGCCAGTCGATGCTCTTGACACTTTGCGATTTGGATCATAAAACATCAATTCGAACAATTTTTCTGGTATTGATTACCGTAATTCAACTTCTTAGTTTGTCTAATCCATAATACCAAAGAGAAAGGAACATTAAAAGTAGTGATGCAGGCTTCCGACAATGTTAAAGATCAACGATTGCGTACAGCCGATAACAGCGCCTGTGAAATTTCGCGTTACGCTTCAACAACTTTGACACGTTCGATCGAGTCATGTCATCCAGTCTTTCAAAACATTAGACACTTTACTGCAGGCCTGCACAACTCAAAGTTCGAAGGGCCAAATTATCAACATAAATTTGCCGCGGGCCGCAAAAGTCTATTTCATTTCGATGTAGAGAGGGTCTATTTCATTTCGATGTTGATTGTAGTATTGAAGAAGTTTTAGAACCACAATTACTTACTCGAAGTCGAGTTTTGCAACATTTTCCACAACTGAGAAACCTCTCGCGGGACGCATGCGGCCCGCGGGCCCTATGTTGTGCAGGCCTGCTTTGCTGTAATTTGAAACACCGCATGTGCGTATTTCTGTGTAAACTGCTTCTAGCCCATGTTATATGGACCTTGAGTCGGAGCTAATAAGTTAATAAGTAGAAGTTGTTGTTTTTGCCCAATTAGCAGTTATTCCTTCACATACATCTTACTGCAATTTCAAGTAACTCACTTGTAATGTCTCATTCGTTCTAGACATGGCGGAAAAATAACTTTTATAACTGCAACAAAGTTGTTCGTTGACTGTGACCTATCCATTCTTTAAGATCGTTTGCAAAATTGATTTTTAAAAAAGTTTTTTTTTACTAAGCTCACTCTTTTGCATCAGTTACAACTCATTCTTTTCTGTAACCGTTTCAGAACTCAGACTGAATCATTTGATTAATGTTGTTTTGTAATATTCTGAAGAAAATGAGGTCATTTTGCCTGCTAATCTTTGTGCCTTTAACTCTAAAAGTTCATGCGCAAATGGGCAAACCTTCCATTACAAAGGACAATGGAGGAACATCAGGTACAATAAGCATGGGTCCCCCAGATCTGTCGGACGAAGAGACTCAGGCAAACTTCATGCCACTAAACCTTAGATGTGACGCTTGCATGGCAATTGCTGTGCGATTCGCCTCCACTCTTCAAGTACGTTTCGTTATATATTGGTTTGGTAGCTAAGTTGCAAAAGAGTGTTTAAGGTATGTTTGCCATTGTGCGGTTGCATTTTCTTTGTGTTTCATATACGTTTGGTGGAAGCATTGCTATAAGGACTTGGGATTAGTTGAACTTTCAAACCGTGAACTTGAAAGAAAATGATGCAAGAACTTAACCAAAATTATATCGAACTCAATTACATAGCCGAGCAAGGGTGTTCGAAACGTGAAAAGTTGAACAACATGTAATCTAAGTCACAAGTTGCGAGAAGTTACGTTTTTCAACAAACGTCGTTCGATGCCTGAAATGCAAACTTTACATGAGAAATTCGAATTTAATTAGCTAGAATCGTTTTACGGTAATTTTTGATCACCTGCTAAATTGAATGGTATCGTAAACTTTGTCAGGCGTGGAGTTTGATGATCAATCTTCCAGTTTTTCTGTCCAAAGATTTTAAAGAATGATCATCTGATGTTGTGTTTTTAAATGAGAAATCATCTGCTTCAGTGTTGGCGAGTTTTCGCTCATCATTTTTCACTAGTCTACGCATTACGGTATAAGACCATACTATTTATTTTTTTCGCTGAAACATTTTGGTCACTGAGACATTTCGTTCATTTTTCTCACAGTTGTATCAAAACTTCCATAACAGTGTTCATTAGCCTACATTTTTATAAATGCTGACCGAAAAGACTTAATTTTTTAAGTCATTTCAAAAACATTTCGGTCATGACCGAAAAAAACCAGAGACCATACACTTGTACTGTATTTCTAAAGAACATAAACATGAACAAGAATGTGAGATCGAGTCGGGCGTTGAACACCAAGTTGATTGAGCATAGAGACTAAGAAGACATCTCTACATTTCAAGGTCTTGGCCCAGACTGCACGTTAACGCTGATTTTTTCAAAAAAATAATTGCTGTAGCAGCATTTTTGTTGTCCAGCAAACTAATTTAAGTTATTAGTATAGCATGCATTACGGTTGTTGAAATAAAGGCAAAATTATTTTATAGCCTATAAAATAAGCTCCCAATTGAGGCTGTTGTTGGTAGGTTGTTTATCTTTTGTGCTATTCTTCGACTTCACACTTATGAAACCGTAGTAAGGAAGTTAGTCATTAAGACTTTTGGCAGCTTCACGGCCCACGAACAGAAACTGATCGCTCCTCGGGCGATGGTAGTTTTAGACTGCTTGGGTATTTACGGTTTTACTCAGAGTTTTCAAAAACTGGCCTCAGGCGACAAGCACGTTTTCATCGACGAATCAAGTACCATGCAGAAAGACTGAAAATTTATTTGTAGACTAATGCGACATACGTAGTTCTAGCCAGGGTGTAGTGCTAAAAAAGAGATGTGGGAACGCCCTCTTCCCACACCAAATGAAAAGGAAGACTGCACCTAATAGTTCGAATAAAGTGAGCATTCGCCTACAAAAATTTCCACTGTTTGTGTGACATCAATGATGTCAAAAACAGTAAATACGCAACCATGCTACGGTGCTATACACCAGGAGTTCGCAGATACTTTTTCGCGCGACCCTATGAAATTTTTCTAAATCTCCCGACCCGCACATTTCGTGAGCATATAATTTTGTGGAAAATACGTCATAAATAAATATCAGTTTTAAGACTACTATTGACAGTAGCAATTTTCTTGCACAAAATTGTATGAAACTTAGCACATAAAACAGCAAACGATTGCATATATTCTGTCTAACGATAATGGCAAATTTAAAATGTAAATTTAAATTATTTCGCGACCCAGTGTGGAAGGTCTCGCGACCCGAATTTGAGTCGCGACCTACTATTTGCGGACCCCTGCTATACTCGACATAAACATTCATTTATGCTGCTCCGCGCGCTTCAAGTAACGTTACTAATGCAAAAAGATGTGGGAGCGCGTTCCCACTACACCCTGGTTCGAGCAAAATATCGAGGGTCAATTTCACCCATTCTGCTTAGAGAATGAAGAAATCTAGGTATGAAATCCATGCAACTTGAATTTTTTGATAGGTAGGAAGTGATGAAAAACTGTTTCAAAGGGCTCTACGTAATTGCTTCGGCCCTAGGAATGTAGTTTGGAGAGCTCTTCAGAACTCTGTCAAAGTTGGGCGGTACGCTCTGTTATCTGCAGGTTAAGCAGCAGAAATCTTAAGTTGAAAGAGTTTGTTGAAGGAGTTCACAGGGACTGTTATACGTGAGTATGGCTTGTTAGAAAATTCTGCAGTCACTCCGTAGAAGAAAGGTAGCGGTTCAGATTACAATTGTACACAAAAGAACCGATCGTTCCGCAGGGGATAAAAGGTTGCGCTTTGAAACGTGCTTGGTATGGCAAGCTTTGTTTACCTTCCTGATTCCATGGTTTGTTTGACGTACCGTTACGAACGCTCACGTGACATGACGTTAGGATGTCTCTTGCTTGTACACGTGTCTTTTTCAGTACTCCTGCGACGGTAACCAGATGCCGTAAACGAAAATGATCAAAAACGTGCGGCGGGATATAATATTGCACCAATTTGCATTGATTCTTGTCTAAGGTCGAGCTACCTAATTTTTGCTTATACGATGAAAGCCGTAAAAGTTCTCGTTTTGCTAATAGGGTATTTTTACGTTTGGATTTTTGCAGTATTTCCTCCCTGCATGTCACAAACACAATCTGGGTTTTAAAAAACTGGAAGCTGAAAAGTTTTTCAGTATGGAAACACAGATGAAGTCATTGCTCAGATATTATCTGTAGGAGTGAAAAGCAACCAAATCATCACTCGCGCAAGAAAACCAATCATAGCAGTTACTAACGTTTCAGGCTTGCTTGGCCAGTGTTGATGCTCATTCTGATGTCAAGTCGGGAAAACTCTGTTACAATCTTGAAACCTAGGCGTTTAGTGAAAACTCAATTCATGTTTCTGTCTCCTGCTCAAAGTATAGGTGACAGATTTAAAATCTGCTGATGGATTTGAACGGAGCTAGCGCGTCACTGCACGCTGGGTGCTGGATCGAAAATATGTAGTTATCCGTAACCCTTCTTAGCCAGGTACAGCAGTGTTCCCAAGATTTCTTCATCGCTCTATTTGGAGGTTCCATTTTGTCGCCAAGCACCACCTATTTCTACAAAACTTTTATCAGACAGACAGACATTTTTATTTAACATCTGAAAAAATCAGATATCAGGGGGAGGAGAATGACCGCAAGGTCTTCGAGTCATCCTCCCCCGAAGGATATTTTTTCACATTTGCGGCTAAGCTTACAGTGAAAACAAATGAAAAAACAACCAATAGCGAAATTCGCCATGATACTAATTCTGCACCTTCACTGTTATTCTTACAACTTAAGCTAATGGCACTGGAGTCCATGTAACCACTTTGGAAGGATTTCACCCACCACATGTAGACAGGGAAACATTGGTCAAGCGGTAAGGGCGTTTGTATGGCTTATAAAAGATTCGGAAGATTTACACCATCACAAATGTTTAGCGGAAAGCGAAGTAGTTTCAAAATCATTTTACTTACGCGTGAATAGCAACGCAGCATGTAGAGTATCACAGCCACAGGCACGACTAGCCCCACTGTGAAAAATTTTTCAGTTCCCTTAACGTCAGAAAGAAGTTCTGTAAATCTTCGCTAGCTGATGTTTACAAAAACAGTGTGCTCGGTCCTTAAACAATGAAGCGTTAAGAATGTCTAATTCATTC
>JGI24159J19872_10012649_pt1 | contig 11002 bp, 6 predicted proteins | sample Ectturendosymbi4_FD_19872 | JGI IMG/M metagenome (IMG submission 19872)
AGATTGTAGCCTAGTTTCCAGTAAAAACTTCAGCGAAATACTACCACCTAACAGTTGGCGCCCAGGGCCAGGCAAAGTGGGCCAAGGTGGCCTAAAATTCCTCCACTTATGACGTCACTCACAAAAAACCCGCACCTCCCAAGCAAAAATTTTTTTTCGAGTGCAGACTAGAAGACTTGCCGCGTCTTTTGAGACTTTTACCAGATCTGTAGAGCATACCGGACCTGAGAAATTCCCGCGCAAAGTTACGTGCGCTTAGGCGTTTTTTTTACGAAAATCCCCGAATCCTAGCAGACGCCAAACAGTTACGAGCTGATCTGATAGCAACCTTTGTCTTTGTTTCGTAATAATCACTGCTTTGCGTACTTCCACTCGTTTTTACTTTTAGATTACTTGGACTGAAGATGCCGTATGACGAAATCGATTTCCAGTGAATAACATCAATGCATGCTGATTTTTGTTACTTGTGCAGTGTGCACATACAGTGCTTAATACAACTCATGTCAGCAACTTTCCAAGTTATACCATTGACTAACTGATAACACCTTTAGCAAAGCAACAGATGTGCAAACAGGGTTAACGCCAGGGGATATAGGTGTGGATACTGTAGTGTAGGAAAGGCCTTGCATTAGACTACGGTAGTGGTTGGCAAACTGTGTGTCTCGGCCCAATTGTGTACCTTTTAGCTCTCTTTATTAGGCCATACAATGCTTTCTGTTGTGGTACGTAAGAGATGTGTTGGATGAGTGGGCTAAAACATAAGCTACTGCAACCACTATGTAACATTGATTGTTTAACGTTAACAAAGCATTGTTTTTCTCATACGGTTTACGACATAAACATAGCATTGCTATGTAACAGGTATATAACTGAATAGAGTATAAGTTGGAAATTGGACCTTCAAAAATCAGCATGGGCCTTTAGTTACATTGAAAAGGCAGCTTGTGCCATCATAACGAAAGTTTTCTGATCACTGGACTATATACTATATAATTGGACGTACAGCAATCACTAACCTAAAAAACATAGGCTATGTGTATCGCTATATATCACTTTTTTTTCTTGAAGGGAAACAGTGCAATATATTTTAGTCCCTTCCACATCATAACCCTCGCTATATCGTTACATTGCCAAAATGTTAATTTTGTAAATATTGACTAGAAAGAAAAGAGCAAAAACAGGAGGAATAAACCTATTTTAATGCGGGTACAAATACATTAAAAGAACACTATTTCAAGGAGGTTTAATAGTTATCATGAGGGGTAATTGGACTAATTGTTGACTTGGATTCAATTGCTGCATGCTACATACTGGTATATGTATTCAAAACACTAAACATTTTTTCAGTGCAAGTTTGTTTCAATCAAAATGTTTCTCACAATCAAACTGCTTGTCAATATATTTGTATATGCATACTTTGTATTCTTGCTGCAAGAAAAGAAGAGTCATGAAACTTATAAACACAAAGGGTGTATCTCTAGCCTTGTTTAACCAGACTCAGTTCTATTATCTATTAGTTCTTAGCCCTGCAGTGGGACTGAGTGATGTTAGAACTCTTTAATGCAAACACTGAAAGCAAGTTTTGTGCAGCAATGCTTGCACAAGACACGCCTTCTTATAAAACTAACAATCCAGTGAATAACCATGATTTGGTTTCAAATGTTGGTGTTTGAGGAACAGGTTTTTGTGCAACTAAACGCCTTCACAAATTCTCAACATTATTTTATAATACAGTTGTGAGAAGCAATCTGCTGACAAGCATCAAGCAATAGTTTTTCATGCATAAAACAGTCATTTCTTTCCTACCTAGGCGTCTAAAATTTGAAATAGCGGTTGGGCCTTAGGCCAGGCAACATGAGCCAAAATGACCCCAAAACTACTTCATTTATGGCGTCAGTCACAAAAAATCTGCCCCCCCAACCCAAAATTTTTTTTCGAGTGCAATCTATTAGACTGGCCGATCCATTAGAGCCCTTGAACAGCTCTCTAGTGCAATCGGCGGAGGAGCTAGGGCATTGGTAAGGCAACCGAAAACTGCTGTTTTTTAGGCCGAAATTAAAATACGAATATATATCGTACGCCGGTTCTCAAAGTGTTAATCCAATAATTAGGTAATTATTTTTTATTTAGCTTAGGCCATAACTTTTGAACCACAAACGCTAGAAAGTCAATCAAGGTCTCAAAAGACTCAGATTCTAGTCTAGTTTCCAATGAAAACTTGAGCCAAATACTTTGGTCTAGTGGTTGGGGCTTAAGTCAGGTACCAGCAGCCAAAAATGGCCAAAAACCTTCCTTATGACATTGCTCGCAAAAAAAAACAAAACCAAACATTTTTTTTTCATTGCAGACTTGAAGACTTGCTGAGTCTTTTGAGGGTTTAAACAGGTCTCTAGCGCAATCGGCTAAGGAGCTATGCGATTGGTAAGTCTACTGAAATATCCCTGGTGTTTCCCGAATTTCCTATTACGATATATTCTTACGTCGGCAGCCAATGTGTTAAAGTACTCTTTCCACCTGCAAGAAATGCTGTTTTTGATATTTAGTAAAATATTTCTGTCATAAAATATGTAGCTAATTAAGTGATTGTGGTTGGTTTTCCTAGATCTGCTTAGGACATGCTGTGTTCTGAATCATTTGTGTTGAATAGTTGCGTCATTAGAAAAGGAATGCGTAAGTGTTGTGCTTTGCAGCTGCATAATCAGTAATTTTTGTTGTAATGAATAAACTGTAAAACGTTTTGAAATTTAGTTGTTCTCTAACCAGACAAAGTCTCATAGTGTGAAGGCATTGCTGTATTCAGCTTCTTTTGCCTTAGTCTGATCACTAGCAGTTTCTTGTGTGGTACATGTTTGCAGCATCATTTTCGCCAATCTTTATGCAAAAACTTGCTCTAAAGTCTATCTCAAATTTTGATAAATTGCTGTTTAGTGCTTTTCCCTCCACAGGCAAAATGCTGAGAGACTATTAACGCTTTATTAACCCTATTTCACCCTGCCGAAAATCGGTCTTTTAACGCTGAAGACTATTAACGCTTTATTAACCCTATTTCACCCTGCCGAAATCTGGTCAAATTCAATTTGAAAATGTATTTCTGAAAAAAAAATTTCCTGAGAAATTTTGATGTTCCATACAAAGCAAATGTCACATAGATTCAGCAAGTTGATCTTTTCAAACACTCTTTCCTTTGACTTGGTTTGTAATAACTTGTGCAGATATTTTGACTAAGGCATAGATGATTTTCTAATCTTTGAAATTTTATTACAAGTTTAATGAATAAAAGTCTGATTAGTCGTTTTTGATTATAAAGATGCATTTGATGTTTTCTGTGGGCAATTTAAAATGAGGAAAGAAAAAAATTTTGATGTATGAACTGGTTTTCTAAGCAATAAAGGTAGGCACTTTTGTTGATATCTGGGTCCCCCTCTTTACAGAGTATTAGCTGCTCTGGTATCGTGGGTGTCACCCCACTCATTGTTTCCCAGTGAGTAGTGTACTCTTTTTACTGTCAGGAAAGGCACGCCTGTGCTCTGTAACTATCTACATGAGGAACTGCAGCTGATCTTCACGATCTGTTACAAGCCGGCTGTATTCATGTATAAGTGCTACCCCACGCTCTGCAGTGTCATTTGTGACTTGGGTTCCTTGTACCAACTTTCGGCCATCAAATAGCCTGGTTGATCATTCCATAAGCCAGGGTCCTCTGTTAGAAACTTTTGATCCATTTTCGTTTTTAGGAAGAAGCGACGGGTGTTTTTTGTTATAAGATCAGCCAAGCAGTTGTTTGAAAAGTCTTTCCTTGGGGCACATTTGGGAGGATGTTCATCCGGATCTTTGTCAAGTGCTGCAACCATTCGTCGCTTCATGTCATCTGCACCTCTTGGTCAAAAAAAGCCAAAGCCACTAATCCCTCACCGAGGAACCAGAGCTGACCAGAGAATTTGTTCAGTGCGATTGTCTCATCTACGCAGTTACTTACCCCTGAACAAGGGGTCTAAGGGTTATTTTTTGAGATGTTACCATTTTCAATACCTTCTAAAACCATTATTTGTTATTTGTATCAAGATCTTTTCCTTGTACTCAATGAATATTTCCTACATGTTATAAATCAAGTGAATTTTTAGATCTTGACCAAGAGGGGGCCTCATAGCGGGTGGTCAGAATGTGACAAATATATACTCTGCCTGTCAAAAATTCAGTTTCGAGATGCCTATAACTTTTGATCCACAATTCTAGCTCAATTCTGACAGCAGATTCAGAACAAGTGAGCCAGAAATATCTAGAGTACCAATTTGCAGACCTATGTCTTGTACAAAAATGAAGTTATAGGTTTCCAAAAACCTTGCAAAATGAACACGGTGATCCATGAGGACAAAAATGAGTTGTGACCCTTACAGTTTAAAAGGCCATAAAATCTAAACCGCTTGGAATTTTGATCTGAAGCTTAAGGATTTTTCTGAAACTTGGGGATTTTTCATTGCTCCCACAGGGGCACATGTGGTTCAATTTTGAGCAAAATCTGAGATGGTGCCTATGGAAGTACTGATTGAGTTGGGATGGAATGACCCATGAAATTTCACTGCTCATGTGCAACCTGAAAACATAGATTTTTCTCTGATCTATTTTGCATAGATAGTTTTTCACCGATAATGAACAAATTTAACCTGGTTCCCGTACAGTTTTCCAAACTTTCCAAATAATGACCACCCTAATATGTGTGTGTCAATTGTTTGTTGTCCCACCTTTAAAGAGTATTAAATCTTAGCCCTAGGGATCATTCAGAAATAACATCATCATTAGTGTACAAACCATGCACTTTTTTATACCTCATTCCTGAAAGCACAATAAAAAAGAGTTTTTACAAACAAACATCTGGAAAATAAGAAAATTTTGTAACAAACAAGTGTTTTGACATCATGTTACAAAACTGCAGCCATGATAAGCTGCCTTCTCAATTTTAACCTTGTATGGAAAGCTCAGTAGTTTCCCATTGATGCAACCGTCAACTATAGCACCAAAATCAACTATAGCACAGTTTGACAGTAAATCTTCTCTAAAGTTTATTATGGTATATTCAATTACTCAAACCCTTCTCTCACAGTGTATGGATTAAATACTTGCAGAAGTTTTGACAATTGCAATAGCCATTTCAAGGTGTTTCATGTTTTATTTTTGATCAGACTTCCCCATTATTTTTAGTTAGTAGTTTGATTGGGTGTTTTTCACAAATTTCAAGAAGTTTTCGTTTTTGTGTTTGATTTCCTGTAGAATATTGCTAAAGAGTAAATGCAAGTTGACCTGCCACCTCATCAATAGATATAGTAGTTAAAAGATGTCATTACACTTCTGACTGTAAATTGATGTTTTGTTAGTGACTTGCCTGGAACTATTATGCCACGCTTGGCATGCTTTTCACCTGCAATTGCTGTTTTTATTGAATTTCTGAACAAAGATGCTCTGTTTTGAAAACAGATTGCAAGGGCGAGACTAAGCTTTCAAATTTCAGGAAATTAAGAGCTATATTTAAAAAATTTGGCTGCAACATTCTTGGAGCTTTCGTGAACAGTTTACTAATGTAACTCATGTAGTTGACTGACAGTGTTTAACAGAAAAAAATGCCTGCTGACCCACACAGATCTAGCAACCATGTGATTTTATGTCAATATTTTTCCACAGAGCCAAGTTCAAGGTGAGTAATATTTAACACTTTGACATCAGACTTGGAAATCCAGTTAACAACGCAATTTAGCTAAACTTGTAGTTTAGGTTTTATTTTCAGGTAGGTTTACTGCCTAATGTTTATTAACTGTGGGGAGTAAACAGAATTGCAGAGTGCTATTTCTTTTTGCAACACTGCCACCACTTCATATTTTTTATTGTAAAAACTCTAAGGTATGGGCTTCAAACATGTTAGCACATGATAAATGTGTCTGTGTGGAGTCATGTTTTCATATACAACATTTTGTCCTGATTCTAACAAATATATTACAATCTGCTGGTAGTATGGCTTGCTCTACTCTTCAAACTTATTGAATAAAGTTATTACCTGATTTCTTGGTTCAAGTGTCAAGTGTTTGCTTGCAGGTTTAGGTGTATGTATGTTAGGACCTATTAACTCTACACATGTTTTTATTACCTGGTGCTGCCATAGTTCATTTGGTGACTGCCACAGATGGTGTGCTTTTGTTACATTTAACATTATTTTAGACACTACATATGGTTCTTCACCATGAGCTACCAAACTCATGCAAACTCTTCATTTGGTTCCAAACCTGCAGTTGCTGTCAAACCCAAGCATCTTGTGAGAAAGAATCCTCCTGCACCTTTGAATGCTGACCAGCTGTTTTGTGCAAAAGCTGGCCTGCAGCACATGACACCAAAGGTGTGGTCGCAGCCTAAATCAACCAATCTTGCATCCCCTGTTGGTCTGAAACCATCAGCACCTGACCACCATGTAACTAGTCCATTTTCAAAAGGTCAGTGGAGGTCAGTACCACAAGTTCAACCAAAACCTTTGGCGAAAAAGAAACCAGTTCCTGGCGTCTCAGGTGCACATTTGGAAAAAGATATTAGTGGTGCTGATCAAGTACGTGATGTGAACACCAACAAACAGTTAAATCAAAGTTTAGAAGCAGCAAAAGTAAGACTGTCTTTGCCAGATAAAAAAGAAGGTGTCTTGCATGAGAAGAGCAAATATGTCGACGGAATGCTTTTTAAAGATTATTCAAAGCGTACAGGTGGAGAAGAGATTGATCATGAAACTAGTAGCAAAGCAATGGATCATCCTCCGAAAGTTTTACTCAAACCCAGATTGTCAGGGACACGACCAAGAACGAACATTCAGCACAGGTATGCCTGTTTACTTGGTATTAGATTTGTGTCTTTTCAAACTTTTTGCGTAGTGGCACACAAAATTCTTTTTCTGTAGCATCTTTAAAATTGGTTTGAGGTTTTAACTGCATGTCTTGTGAGGAATTAGCAATTTTTCAAATTGCTTTCTTGAAACATCTGCGTAGCATTCCCGGATGTAACTGTAATATAAAGTGCTGTGATGTTAGACTGCAGCGTTCTTTTGTGAGCCATTGGGTGAGTGTGTGAGATGTAGTTAAGTAGCAATTTTGGTTTTCCTTAAATTCTTAACTTTGTACATGAAATTGTCGAAATCTAAATAATTTTAGACATGTATTCCACAACACCACTAGTTTAACAGATTTAAATTTTGTTTATATCTGTTTTACACATCTTGTCTATGTAGAGAGTCGTGTCGTCGCGATGCAAAGAGCCCAGGATTCGGCACTCTAGTGAAGATGTTTGACGAGAAAGTGAAAGACACAAACTTTAATAACGAGAAAAAAACGGGAACTGGGGCATTGAAGCCGCGTGCGCTTGCTCAAGGTGAATCGTGGAAGCATGTGAGGTCATCACAGAAGCATCGTATGGCTGAGAATGATCCTGCTGATGATTTGCACGCTCCACTGCACAGACGGTCGTCATCAACCGTCAGTTACCAATCTCCCAAGCCATACTTCGGACGAAGCTCATCGAAAAAGCTCATGACTGTAGCATTAGTTTCAACAGAAGAAGCTGAAACGCACACTTTCAATTTTGATGAGAAGTACGTTAAACAGTATTCCCAGGAAGCAGATACCGGCCCTGGAGCAGCTGATCAGAAAGGTATGTAGGAAAATGTACTGAGTCCACGTGATCTGTAGAGTGGATGGTCATTTGCATTGTTCAAGTAACTGTGTTTTTATTTCTCAGTGTGTCAATCGAAATACATCTCGATCGTTTCATGTTATGTTCAAATAAAGTATTCTTGTTTTACGGAAAATAAACCATGACGTTTTGCCGCCATGGCTGCATCAGAATTAACGTCTTGAATGGAGTCAGGCTGAGGTTTGGGCCGAATAGTTGTCATCAAACCTCTCGCTTAGTTTGGTCAGTGTGTGTCATGGCTTTATATAAACAAAGATTCCGACGTTTGCTTACGCAGATATTCTCCAGTCGCTCACCAGTGCCGGCCATTCTCCGAACGCTGAAGAAACAAGTAGTTTGCGGGAAGAGACAGTTTCAGCGGAGGTTTGTAAAACATCTGCTACGAAAGTTTATTATAATTCTCGCGTTTGTTGCCCATCTTTCGGTGTTGACTTGTTAACCTGAGTTAAATATTTCATTAAAAATGAGCCACTTTCGTTCTCCTTGTTTTTTTCGTATTGTTTGTAAAGAAAAGGTGTTTTCATACAACCGGGAACTGACACCAACGAAGAACCGAAGTTTTCATGTTTCTTGTGAAATGAAATTTTCCTTGTCTGACAATTTTGCATTAGTTGCTGCTTCCAAGGTACGGTGAAGCTACAAGCAGCAGACACAGCAGAGTCTTTTGCACCAGTCTTGTATTGTTCCTATTCATTTACGATTGTATTGTTTTATTTGGAAGGAGACAAAGTTTCTGAAATAATTCTGGTCGCCCATTACATTGATATATAATCGATGAGATAGTTGCTGTTGAAAGCTATGTTTTGCAGGTGGGCGTCTACGAAGCTGTTGATGACGTCCCAGGTGCGGAGACCTTGGAAGTAGCGACGTACGGAGAGTTCGAATCGCGCGAGGACGAAGCTACGAGTCCGATTTACGCACTCGCTGATGATGTGCCCGTCAGCGACGCTGAGGAGAAAAGCACAGTCCGGCCGCAGGGGTACCTGCCGATGTCGGGCAGCCAGTCCTCGTTGGTGGAGATCGACTATGAAGATATGAAGTCCGACGCTGAGGTAAGAACTTTGCTCGTAGTGGGCAGATTGATACTGAAACCATTAAAATGTCGAATTCACATCTTTGCAGCAGCGCTTCTGTGCTGTTTGGGCGGAACCAGTAAAACTTACCCGAAACACAAGTCGTGTGTACTCAGCTGCTGCATGCCCCCCATGGCAATGGTCGGATCTGTCAGCGTTTATTTCTCTTGTGACGTAAGCCGCACTGCGATAAACCTGCGTTCGGGGAATCCCCGTGTTAAGCAACGCAGATCTGCTGGAACAGGGGTGGGGGACCTGTGGCCCGCGGGCCAAATGCGGTCTGTGTGAACATTCGATATGGCCCGCATCTGAGTTTTGATCAGCCAATTTAGAGCACAACACCGCGTCAAAACGAAGCTCCATGACAAGCAAATACTTAGATAGTACGACAAGAGAATCCCTCATCCCTCACAGTTAGATAAAGGTTGGATTTCTGGATTAAATCAATTGATGTTTGCGGCCCGCCAGCGATAATGCACAGTTCATGCGACCGATAATGGTAAATAGATCCCCGCCCCTGTGCTATAGAATGAATCAGCGTTCCTCAGCAATCAACTCGATTTATGCTTCACCGGCAACCATTACCCGCTCGCCACTGCTGTGACTATTCTGCCTCTCCTGAATAGAAGCTGACTTAGTTCTTTCGTTGTGCGCGAAAGAAGTTCGCAAAAAAGATTTAAAAGACATCGCTTTTAGCTTCACGAACCGAAGTCAGCAGTCAGGTTGCTTTGCACATGTTCTGTTGCGAAACCATTTCTTCTCCAAATCAATGTGCCTTGACATATGTTTATATTCGCGGCGATCGTGCTTAAGTCCTTTACTATGAAAACATGGCGTGCCGATGTGGTATGGCGCTTGGTTGAGCATGTCAGAAATAATTTACGTGTCGTTTGATTTCACAAGTTAGGCCCGAGGCGCGAAAGCTGCTCAAGTTAATATTTGGGTTTTAAGTCGTTACTGGCAACGCGGAAAGGTTTTTAACGTTCAGGTCTCCGAGGTGGACTACTCAAGTCAAGTCGTGCCGGCACCGACGGTCAACTCCACGGCTTTGAGAGAATATCATGAGATCGATCCCGATGACGGTAAGCTCCGGTTGTGCTTGTTATCGCCGCCGCACGAATTGTCGCCCAAAGTAAATGTCGCAAGTGTGTGCGGTGGCATTCGCAAGTTCTGCTGCCATTGACCTTCAGTATCTTTTGCTGCATGCTTCATGGTGGCCAGGGCAGCGACCGTAACTGTTTCGGAAAACTGGAAATGAGGCACGAAGATGATACGAGAGGTGGAATTGAAAAAATAAATCCAAGTCAACCATTTAATGGAAAAGTTTTAAATGCCGGCCCGAACAGACGGTGGCGCGTGCATAGGCCGCTCTTCCACTGTAGACATGTTTTTACTGTCTGCTGTGACGACCGACCCCCCAAACGAGGAAGCAGCTTCACGAGTCGATACAAGAACAAATCGTAATTGTCGCGATGCTGTGAAATGTGCTCAACAGGATTCTTTGTACAAAGCTTCACCTGAGAACTTCATCCTTCTCTACTTCCGCTTTCACGTTTACGTTTCCATGCCATGAACAGCATTTCCCTGCCACCTCCTGGCCTGAATCACACACCAACCTATTATGCCTGCCCGGCCATCCCTGTGTTTGGCCTCCGCATTATGTTGCGATGTTCAAATATTTGCTGACCGATCAATGCTTTCGGAACTTTGCATTCAGTTCCACAGTCGCTCGTCTTCACACCTCGAGTCGTTACGAACGAAACAAGGAAATGTGTTAAGCGTTGTGGTTGCGACTAATGCTACGAAAGTTATGTCTTTTAAAATGTTTGCAATGACTTGTTTAAATCATTAGCTAAAGTTGTTTTTTTTCTTATTTAAAGCAATAAGTTTAGGCGAGTGGGCGGTGACCATTTGCTGCTTTATTGGCTTTATTACCGAACAACTCCTCCCATTTCGTTCGAATAAGGTCTTCCTTTGTCCCACCCGCCGTTTGGCCACATTTGGCGACGTACAACCACACATGCCCAAAACCGTTTCAACTGTGTCAGTTTTTAATGCAAAGCTCCACCGGCTCCAGCCTCGTCGGTCACTGCAGTGATGGTCGCGTTAGTGACGTTGAGGAGCTGCCGGCTGAACAACCCTCCTATAGTCAAGTAGCAATAAGTGCTTTCTTGGAATGTGATCATTCGTCAACGATTTCAAAAGTTTTTATGAAC
>JGI24159J19872_10012653_pt1 | contig 10999 bp, 8 predicted proteins | sample Ectturendosymbi4_FD_19872 | JGI IMG/M metagenome (IMG submission 19872)
TAACAGTCTTTGCAGCACAACAGCAATAATACAAAATTACTTTGTAAACTAAAAAGAAAATGTCCTATGTATTAAAATATGTAGTGTGGTCTCTGCTAGAAAATTGCTTGTCTTATTTTCTGATGGAAATGTTCACTAAGGTACAACATCACAAGAAATGAGAAATTTGTCTAATGTTTTCAACTCAGAGACCTAAAAACGAAATCCTTGGATAAAAATGTTTCTAAAATGTTCTATTCAACAACTTCATTTTTACAAAACTTGAGTTTTTGTACGTGGCACATTTTCCTCTTTCCTTCTTTTTGCTGATCCACTTGGATACTTTCTGTTCAACTGTCGCATTTTCATAAAATTATCAATAAACCAAGTACTTCAATCTCTAAAAATCATAATTTGATACAACACAAATATCATTTGGTATAAATATTTGCTCTTATTTGATAGAGTCTTCTCAGAACGTTTTGGAAGAAACTTTAACAAACAATTTTTTAGGTATAGAAGTTGGTTTGAAACTTTTCTTTATTTGCTTATTGGTGATGGTGGTGGGGCCCCTTTGAAAGTATAGTACTAATACATTACAGTTGCTGTTAGGGGGCCCTTTCAAAGCATATTACTTGCACATTACACTTGCTGTTGGGGTCCCCTTTGAAGGCAAGGTACTTACACATTACAATTGCTGTTTGGGGCACTTGTGGAAGCATAGTACTTGTACATTGTAGTTCTAGCCGGTGGCCCCTTTGAAAGCAAGGTACTTACGCACTGCAATTGTTGTTGGGGGCCCGTCTAAAGCAAGGTACTTACATATTACGGTTGCTGTTGGGGGCCCCTTTGAAAGTAGAGTACTTACACAATAGTTTCTTTCAGGGGCCCCTTCAACGAAGTTTTAAAGCAGAGTACTTACACAATTCTGTGGTTCTCGGGGGCCCCTTTGAAAGCAGATTACCTTCAAATTGCAGTTGCTGTTGGGGGCCCCTTTGAAAGCAAAGTACCTACAGATTAGTTTCTGTAGGGGGGGTCTTTGAAAGCAGAGTATTTACTTATGATCTGCTTTGTAGTACATTATATGAGTGGATAATAGGTTTTTCACCAAATATAAGGAAAATTTACACGCGTAACACCTCAAAGGGGGGGCCCGAGGCAAGTGCCTCGCTCGCCTCCCCTTACACACACCACTGGTTATATGGCCCACCGACAAAAAATGTTGCACACCACTGATTTAAAGGGATGAGAATAGGCACAGACAAAATCAGAGGTTTTTGAACAAAGTTAGAGAGATGGGAAAGAGAAAAAATTTGAGCCCCTGAAAAAGTGGACAAACCACCGCTTTACTCAAGCATAGTGAGCTCAAACAGAAAGACATAGCCAGGAATTAAATATATCAACTCTAACTGCTAGTTCTGTAAGATGAAACAGGAATTGGGGAGAGAGATGGACAGTTCAAGGATCGGAAAATATGGACGGAAGAGGAAAACAACTCCTAGATTTGACCGAAAAATCAAAGCAACGGCATTAAAAAATAGAAGAGCTTTATGTAAAAAACTTTCTATGGAATTGGCAAATGAGGGTATTTTGGTGTACAGAAGAACCGTCAATAAGTGTTTTCCTGGAAGCGACTTCATTTTTCAGCAGGATGGTGCTCCACTGGAAACTCTCCAGATATGAATCCCATAGAAAATATGGGATTTTCCCATATTTTCTATATATGATTTCCCATTTTCATGTTAGAAGATGATTTCCCATATTCATGTTACCATTTTCATGTTAGAGGGATTTCCCATTTTCATGTTAGAGGAGGATGGGACATCCTCTAACATGAGATTCATTCAAAACCAACCAACAAGACACTAACCACAAAAAGAGACCTGACCGAAGGGCTGATCATGGTGTGGTTTTACAGCGAAAATACAGCTAGATTTTGCAAAACTTTTATTGAAAGCATGTCTGACATGATCAAAGCTTCAAAAGCCTCCAAGGGAGGAGAAACTAAATTCTGAACTACTTCAGCATGTGATGAAAACGTTTATTAAAGTTGTTTTGTTAGTTTCATAACATTTTTAAGTTGTCTTGATAGTGATATTGGTTTTGTGCATGAAAAACACGTTTTTTATGGAAAAACAAAAAATCCATAATAATTTTTCCAGTACTGTACAGCGCAATGAAAAAGAACTCTTCGCCATCACTGCTATCCCTATTCCTTCCAAACACAGTGAAGCACAAATCGGATGATTTATTATTCTTTACTAAAAATGATCATGCGCAGTTGTACCAGAGTTTGCACGTGAATATAAAGATTGTTCTTTAGATTAGACTTGTGGAATGTTGATGATTGTGTGCGTAAGGCTTTAGTTCGTTTTCACTTTGGCATGAGGGAGTACAAGTAAAAATCGGTGTATAAGCATAAAACTAATTTTCCAGCTGAAGTCCTTGAAAAAATAAATATTAGGCTAATTTAAAGAAGTGTTTCCAAAATTTCTTAGAAAAAATAGGGGTGGGCGTTGCGTATTTTATGCATCCCATCTAAAAAATTCCAAAGAATTGATTTATCTTCTTAAATTGCTCAGATCATGACATATTTTAGCCTACGCCGCTGACGTTAAACTGTATGTAGAAAAAGTAACCCAATGTCATTTTTTTGTTCTGGTTTTTGGAGCTATTGGAATTTTACGAAAACAAAGCTGTTTTACCGAGCGACATTAATGTCAAGAAATGATTATGTGCATGGATACAATAAATCCCTCCTTGGATCTTCAGGGGTCTATGGACCTTTTCTTGGGAATCGCTGATGTCTTGAACATTCGCAATATTCCAATCATGCTTGCATAACACTGTATATATTTCCGGTTGTGCGCTTAACACCAATTGCAAATCATATGCACTGAATACAACAGACAGACAAACTGATATTATCAGAAAAAAGCCAAATCACTATTAGTCAGAATGATGAACAACAATTGACACTAAGTTTGAATTGCAACACCATGAGCTGCTGCACTGATGATTAAAAGCTTTTAATAAAAGAGGGAACTTTCACTGAACTCCAACAGCCAACAAAATCTCTGAAGCTATCTTCCTCTGAAGAAACTTACTCTTCATCTCCTTCGGCTGGTGCTGCGAAAGAGAGACATATATTCATTTCACTGGTTAAAACTTTGCCAGGATCACTGTCTGCGGTGTAGTATCTTTACTGGTAAAGATTTGGGCAGTCAATCCGCAAAGCCTGTTCAGCCACAAATTTGAATCGTAACGTTTTAGCCATTGCAGTCTGATTTTCAAAACCTTTTGTTTCGATTCAAATTCTTGGATGTTGACAATGAGTCAAATCAAATTGAGTTTTGCCCGAGAAGATTCGACTCAGATTACAACTCACACAATGTCACAAATCATACACTTTGATTTTTAAAGTCCTATTACATTACGTTATTTAGTCTGATGTAAATATTCCTAAACTATTGGTGAGTCAAGAATGGAAACTCAAAGGTTTGGTAACTCTATTCAAAGCCAATCATATAATACTGCAACTTAACTTAAGAAAACGTTATGTCATGATAAGAAAATGACTTGATTTTTGTAGAAATTATTAGCAATCCCAGTCAATTCGTAGTAAGCCATTATATTGACTCGTCCAATCTGAAAAATATCGATTTTCCTCTTCGTCTTTGCATTTACTAAGTTAAAAAACCTGATGTTTTTACCATTGCGAGATGCAAATAAAGAAACAAAGCTCAGTTTGCAGGTTTATATGGCTTAATTTAGTTGTAGCCGAGAAGAAAATCTGCATCATAACCTGTTCGGATTTGTTAGAAGAGTGGATGGTGAAGTTTCTATTGCTATAGTAAGTTTTAGGTAGGAACAATCTTTGTCACTTATTCCAGCTTTAGCCTATGCCCCTCTCTACATGCACTGATGTATTTGAAATTTCCGAAACCTGCTCTTGAAAACTCACTGAAAAATACCAAACCTTGTTTCAAAACCAGTCGAAAGCAACCATTAGAGAAACGCAAAAATCGTAACTTGTCACGATTCAGATTTAGAGCATGCTTTCATTTGTGAGTGATTGGCATCAACCAGGACCGCAACAAGTGCTCTCAATCCTAAGCGAGTTGGGACATGTTCGCTCAGCGTTTCACATCTGATGAGCACGGCATTGCCTAACGCCCGCGCCGACCACTACAGTGGCCGGCAAACCTTTGAGCGACCATGCCTTCTGAATAGATTGAGCTAAAGAGTCACTGAAGGGAACATTGGATCCGTAAGACACCACCACACATTTTGAGATAGGTCGAGGCCACCTGTCACGTCATTATGACGTCATTTTCGGGGTAAACCGTTTTTTCGCGTACGCTAGAAAACATAGTTGTGTCCATCACTAGGCTACATAGCCTAAACCAAACACATTGGAAACAAGCTATCTTCATTAAAAAGGTTTGTGAAGACCTTACCTTTGTAATGATAATCAAAAAAGTTGACACTTCTTTTNTTGGGGGTCCAAGGGGCAAAAAACATGGATTTCGGGGTATTTTGATGATCTAGCCACTTTTCTGCCAGCCAGGACCCACCAACCCAATAAACTTGCAGAAAATGTGTATTTCGGTGTTTTACAACATCAGACCAAATTTCAAGATGATGCTGACAGGAAAATTTTATTTGTGGATAAAATCAAAATTTTCACTAGTGGCTGAGCAGTTTGCAGGGTCTATTTTTGGCTATAACTCCCCAACCCCTTAGGCTAGAACTCTAATCAAGGTCTCTAAAGCTTCAGAATAGCTCCAAGAACGTTTGACTCAGCCAGTCATTAACTCGTGTATTTTGTTCTCTGGACCCCGAAACTTGATCTAGAATCAATTTTTCTGACCTACAGTTTTGGACCCCTAATTTCCCCCACAAAACGGCCCGATGCGACGTTTTTGAAAGGACCCTGTTTTTGAGTATTCCGGCGGTCGGCGAAGGGCAAAAAAACGGATCGGAAAGGCTAAACGGGATGCGGGGAACGTGTTTTTGGATTTTCTCGAAATTTTGCCAACATTTTAGTACGGCAACTGCACAAACATGGATTTTCTCAAAAATTTCAATATACAGGTATGTCTTTGTCATTCTCATTCGATGCCTTGCTATCTCGTGGATCCAGGGATGTTTTCACTGGGTCTCTAGCTCGATCCGTTCAGGAGTTATCGCTGATCAAAGGTTTGCCGGCCACTTTAGTGGCCGGCGCGAGCGTTAAAGGGAGGAGTTGGACGCGGGTGGGAAGGGGATAATTCCCCTGCAACAACTAAAAGTTTATCATAACCAAGGTTATTTTCATTATTTGACAAGTAGGCCACGTAAACATCATGTTGTTGATCGTACGCCAGGATTTGCTAAGGAACTGAGAAAATTCTGTGATATTCATGAAAATACAAAAACTTTAGAAAAACCTTTCAAAAATACCAAATGAGTTTGTTGTGTTTCCACAATGCTGTTATTATTGGGTTTCTTAGGAATCTTTGCGTGATTATGGGGCAACTTCGATATGGTTTTCGTTGTGGAGTCCTCATATTTGTGGAAGTGGTCCTGGCCTTATCATATTTATTACGGCAACAGCACAAATGTGGATTTTCTCAAAAATGTCAATATACAGGTATGTCTTTGTCATTCTCATAAATAATGAGATTGTGTGTACTAGAATTATAAACAAATAATTAATATTGAAACTCCATCCCCATGTCAGGTATGAAGTAATTTCTCATACTATACAGCGTTTGCGCGTTTCTGCTTGTCTCCTCGACGCATTTTTATTCATATGATAACCCTTATTAATATGATAGCCCATAAAGGCCATCTGAATCAGAGGTATGGATATCATCAACACGATACCCAGTGCCTACAAGTACGTTCACGCAGTGGCGGCCGGTTGAGATTTTTGAAACTTTGAAACGGAAATTGTACCAACAAATTAAATAAACAGATACTTTTTTTATTTTATTGCTTACATCAATCCTTCACCAACATTCTAACCTCGCGTTGTTCCACCCATTTGGAGTAATGTCTCATTAGGTTCACACTTACGTTTGTAGTTATTGGAGAAAATAAACGTGATGTCTGTCTTAAAACATAAAATGATCTTGTGACACTTACCCACACCAATGACGCATTTTCTACCGCACGCAGTTGAGCAACATAAGTCACCAACGACGCAATCTCTGTTGTCTGCGCACTGATCCTCGCAGATAGAGCTACCACTCTTTTTGACGGGTAATTTTCGCTGAACGGGGGGACAGACTAGGTTTTCTGAAATAGAGTACAATTGAAAAGTTCTAGGTTTACTCTTGTTTAAAGTTTACGCCCGTAGGTAGAAATCGATTCCCTAGAAAAACAATTTGCGGTCAGATTCGGCTGTGACCCCCTTGTTGTGACTTGATGCTTTTGTAAACAGTTGAGCGAGACAACGCTTTGGCAACTAATCGAGGCACTTTGTCTCGCATGCAGCAGCATCAATAATGGTCAAAATTAAAGAGTGATAACTTTAACGTCAAGTGTGGCTGCAGATAAAGTAAGAACAACAATATAAGCAAAAGTATATGAGTGGTTGTCTGAAGATACTGTTTAACAATGTGAACAGGAAATCTTCTTCTCAACACTATGGTATTAGTCTGAGAACGACCAGAATAAATACAAGAACTCGGAGAGATTGGCACCGGAGTAAAATGTAGAAATTCCTCGACTACAATACAGTTATACCTAGCTTAAAACCATTTTATCACCCTTCCTCAGATGTTTGTTTCTACTAAGTGACATATCTGGTGATGTCAAGAACATTGCACAACGAGCTAAAATGACCAAAAAAATGAGGTCAAAAGAAAGAACCCCCAACTTCAATAATGAATGTACACCAACATCTAGGTAATGCATTAATTGCTATTGTTTGATTTAGCGCCACACCTTTACCACGATGAAAATTTTTTCCACAACCTCTTTATCCATCTCCTATAACTAGTTATGTTGAAAAAATGGTAACGCAGCGCTACTTACGGGTAGGTCGGTCGCAGATCACTGGACACGATGTGTCGCTGTTGCTGTAGCAGGGAATCTTCTTCAGTTCTCCGTCACACACTACGACCGAATAAAAAAGGTTGTTAATTTAAAATTTTCGAGAGCTTGAAGAAAGACGTGAAACAAAAGATTTTATTCTGAGAACACTTTTCGATCTTTATGCCAACGCGAGAATTTTTTCACATTTGGAGTGCGTATTAATGCGAGTTTTTTTGCATTTACCGCAAGGCATCACTCCAGGTCTTGTAGCGATCATTCTTCCGTAATCGCACTTCGCCATTGGCGATGTTTGCTGTCCTGCTGTTGTTGTCAATTCGGTGCTTCCTTCGAAAAGCTCTCGTTCTTCAATGGTTGGATCGGTTGATGTTACCTCAGTGGTAAATGCTGAAGTTTCTGCGCTTTGAACGGTTGTGTTGGGTATAACCGTTGTGTGGGATTGAGTGGCAGTTGTTTTTTGGTTTTCACTACTCTCTCCCGTTCGGCCAGAAATTACGGGCGATGGGCACTGCCACTGGAACCTGTAGACAAATTTTGATAGCCGTTTTTCGTTTGAGGTGAAGAAATTAAATATTAAATCATTATGACAAAATATTCATTGCCGCAATGTCTGAAAAAAGCATGCTTTTCGTTTAAAGATCAAACACTTGGTCTAATTGCTGTGAACGGTCAAACGTTCTTAAAAAATGTATTTAGAAGGAAAAGTGGCCAGGGTTCTTAAATATAACTTCACCGCACATGTAACAGACGTTGTCTGCTCCTAAGAACGGTTTTACGAATGGGCATCCGCATCCTTCTTGGCAGATACCACCGCAACCAGTGGCAAATCCGAACATGTGTTGGAAATCCCAATTGAAGTCAAATACACTTCGAAGTGAAACCTGGCTGGGTGGTTTGCATGACCTGACGCAAGGCTTGCAGTGGTAGTAGATCTGATTTTCAGGACAATCTGCATGTCAAGCAAATACAAAGATTGCTATGTTATCGACATGTTTAAAAGTTTTATGCGCTATTTCACTTTTTTCTTACCAAAAACAACTCTAATAATATTGCCGTCTTGAAATGTCTACGTTAACAGGCCAACAGAAATTTATGACAGGCGAATCGAAGAGACGTTCCTGGTATTTTTAACTTTTGACATGTTCTCTATTAAATAATGCAGAGCACGTACAAATTGACAGTACTTACATACCTTTCCCATTATGCTGCCACCACTATATAGTTTTTACTTTTATTTATATGTTTTTCTCTAAAATAAGGCTCATATCATATCAGTTCTTTGAACATGAGGAAATAGAACTGTTTGTACACAACGCATCACAGGGTTGAAGTAGGATAGTACGCGTAGTTGATACTGTAGAGGAACGAACACTGAAACAAGGCATCGGCAACTACTGCATTCGGTCATCGACATGCAGAAGGGTTATGTAATGGGAAAAAATGAAGATTTGTAAAAAAAAATAATGGCTGATTGTGTAAAATTATAGGTGATTTCTGTGGGTACTGAAAACTTACGCAAAGCTCTTAAGAAAAACAAAAAATCGAAAAATGCAAAATTATTGTAAAACCCAATATTTTAGCATGATAGTATTTTTTTATTTTGTTTTCCTTTTTTTATTAGTCGTAAACTTTGCTTTGACCAAACGTGATCACTACTGTAGTTTAAATATGTAGCCAGCATTACCTTTGCCTGTAAAAAATGTTACTGCGATACAACAATGCGATTTTAAAATTTTCGCAAATGTTATTGCGAATTTAATGAGAAAATGAAATTCTACTTCAGAAGTTGAAAAACAGCTTTAACAAGTAATATAGACTTTATTCTGCAAGTAGCTTCTTTAATCAGCTGTCTTATACAGGAAAGATGTGCTTTTCAACTAAGCATGTGCTAGATATTTTGCCTGTAGACATGTGATTTTAGCTGTGTTATCAATGTGTTTCTGTAGGCATGCTAAACTCGCCTGTTCACTTTCGGCACCAGAAAAATCGCGGGTTACAGTTGCTTGAAAAGGTGATGCATCACCGATCTGCCGCAGCCATCCAAAAATCATTTATAAACAGTGATAACATTTCCGACAACTCGAAAGGATTTTTTGGTTGCACAAAGACCGCGTGTATCCAGCTCTCGGCAACACTGAATGAAAGGGGATCTACTTCTGATTAAAGAAACTGAAAGGCGGGTGGACGATGCCGTTGGTGGGACAACGAAACTGCTGCCTTCCCCCAAATACCATTCTCCTAAAGTTTTATCGACACTCTTTATTTGATTTTACACTTCCTTTGTCGCAATTGTGTTCAGTAAAAAGCAATTGATGGTCTTGCAAACGCGTATCCATAAAAGAAGCTACCTGCAGTGTTATCCACAGTTTGATAAGTGGTTAGAAAATCTTTCCAAATATGTAATTTATGTCGAATCGTACTTTTCATTTGGTTCAGGCCTTGAATCTCGAATGGTAAACCACAACAACCACTGTTCAATAGCCTCAACTTATAAAGCAACGTGATTTTAATTTTGACAAACAAAAACGCTGCTGTGGACAGAGCCGGTTTGAACTATGTTTGAACAATTTCATCAAATTGGGCCCTCACCCGCGTCAGCGGCGGCCCAGGTTTACCGTTTGAAGCCTTTTCTGTATTCTAAAAGGAACAATTCACTACTGAAAAGTAAGATGAAGAATGAGAAACTTTTTAAAGTTGCTTATGTAAGAAAGGAACTGAAAGGTGAAGCAGAGGACATTGATAAAGGCATGGAATCATTTGAAACACTTTGATCACCAAGAATTTACAGAGAGAAGGTTTTGATGATCTTCTAGTAGATGCAAGTGAATTGGCTGAAGCTGGTGAATTACCATTGGAGTTTAGATAATTTCAAGATGAAGAACTAAGTAGAAGAAACAAAATGTTAACATATCAGACAAAAGATCAACTTTTAGATCAGGGGCCACCAACGTGGTGCCCGCGGGCACCAGGTCGCCCGCAAGGACCATGTAGGTCGCCCGCGGGCCTGTTCTAAAAATAACATTAGCATGATCAATGTCTTCACATTAACGAATATCAATACTAAAATAATTGCAGGTAAATTGAGCAAAACTTTTATTTCAGAAGTGTGTATCAAACTCGTAGTCCTTCGTAATCGGCACACAAGAAGTAGCTCGCAGTTTCAAAAAGGTTGGTGACCCCTGATCTACACGCACTCCCCTTATTTTATGTGTCATTGCACTGAATATAAACTATCAGCGCTCCAAGGTACAATATCGGAGGAAAATAAACTCAACGCTACGGCGCAGCAGTTCATAGCTGCAAAAATATCAGGCTGCGTGTTAAAACAGGGTACCATCAGGGCAATTTACAACGGCAAAATGAGGCTGCGCTAATGTCTTGTCGCATACGAGCATGGAAAGTGTGCGGCTGGACTGGTTGGCGCACACCCCAGTTTGTAGGATCGAATCTTGCTAAACTACACAAGAATTGAGAATGCGCATAAAGTACGCAAGAAAACTTCCAATTTTTTGGTATGTATAGAAGTTCATCAGACTTATTTTTCCTGTTTCCCTGCTGAGGCATTATCAAATGCCTGAATGCTTCTGTGTTAAAAACTGCTGTTTTTGAGCTCGTGCAACAGTTCTATCATGCTAGGTAAGAGATCCGCCAGACTGAACTATTTCGAATAGGCCAGGGGTAACATAATTTGGATTACTGCATCAGAAATATCAAATGAACGCATTCGACAAGCACTAACTCCAGCTTTTGAGAACAGTGGCTTGGAACTAACGTTCCGACAAGCTTCCATTGCCGAGAAAACAGGCGAAGTTGAATTTCTGCACGTCAATCATTGCGTAACCATTGAAGATGATTTTGGTTTTGTCACCAAAGACTTCGTAAAACCCACAGCGGAGGGAAGGCAATTAATAAATGGGAATTCTCACCACCCGCAAACGACATTCAAGTCAATCCTGTTTGGAGAAGCTGTTAGATT
>JGI24159J19872_10012654_pt1 | contig 10999 bp, 8 predicted proteins | sample Ectturendosymbi4_FD_19872 | JGI IMG/M metagenome (IMG submission 19872)
CCAGTCAGAAACCAAGAGCCACATTTCTTACTGTGTTACAGCAAAGAGCCATATCATACACATGGGCGCACATGAAGAACATAACCCCACCTCTTCCTCGCCCACTCACATATCTGCATAGCTAGATTTATTGCAAATATCACACACCACCAAGACAATGACAGAACTTTACAAGGCATTTATTGTTATGCATGGTACATAGTGGGACTTCTGGTATATAATTACGTAAGAGCCGCATGAGACTGGGTAAAGAGTTGCATGTGGCTCGCGAGCCGCAGGTTAGCCACCTCAGTGCCATTGTATTCAGTGTCGGCACAAAATGAAAATGAGCTTGCATTTGAATGCATTTTTATTTGTTACAGTAAACTGCTCTGTTTGGTTTGAAGTGTTCAAAATTTCTGCAAAAATCTCTGCTTTTGAAGTGTTCAAAATTGAGTGATAATTCTAAAGTAACTGTTGACTTTTCAGGAACTTTCATTTACCGTAAATGTTTTTGAAAAAGAAAAAATTTTGGCAATTTTCTGTCATAAGTGACAAATTCTAAAAATAATTTTGAATTAACTGTTTTTTGTGAAGATGCTGTTAGTGCACAAGATGTGTTTTTATGTGAATTTGAGTTGTGAGGAGGCAAATTGTAGTGAAAAGTTTGGCTCTTTTTTGGCCTGTTTTAAATGAGTGTTTGGCTTTTTTCAGCAATTTTGTTGGCCGTTTTTGGCCTTTTTTGAAAAAATAAATCTGGCAACCCTGCCCTGTAGAGAAGCTGTTCAAATGCTATTACCCACCTGAAGAGGGCAATTACGATGCGACACGGTTTTCATGACCTCATCGCTCAGCAGTTCTCTACGATTTTCTTTGCTGGCTGTTATTTTTCGGACTACGCTAAATAAAATCACGTCTCGGAGATTCCAACTGCACCTGCGAAAAGCATCTTTCTGTAGTGGAATCAGCTTTCACCGTTTCATTTTCACCTATTTCCCAGCTTTCGAAATACCCAATCGCACAAAGCAAATCTTCGAATTCCTTGCAGTGTAAAAAGGCCCCAATATCGAGTTCGCAAGTGTGTTCACGAAGGTAAACCAAGGGCGACGAATCGCTCATGCGTCAATCCGATAACAGTGCAGTGTAAAGTAGGTAATGATTCGTGTTCATTACAATGACACATTGGGGGAGATGTGGGATCTTTGACCAGAGTGGGCTCAATGAACATAGGCTATTTCTCGCCACCTTGTGAACGTGCGTTCTTGTGGTTTTGGCAGTGAATCTGAGATCGCTTTCATGCTGCCCATATGCGTTTTAAAGGAGCTATGGCTGTCAAAAAAATTTTGTGGGCTAATCTTGATTTTGAAGGAAGAAAGTAAAATTTTGGCGTNTGCGTTTTTTTGTTTTTGCAAATGACAGGCAGCTTTTTTCGAAAGATTTTTTACAAATGTGATATGGTCAAGGAAAGAATTTNAAAAGCGCAAGACGTTGAGAACCGATACTGCACACTTTTTTTGTTATGACACGAAATGCAAAAATGGCGGCGGAAGGGATTTTTAAACCATGCGAGAAAGGGACCAATGACCTGGCGGTTCAAAGGTCACTTTGCATATGGTCTAATGTCTCCACCTTAAACATGCCTACTTTCAAAATTAGTAAATGCGAAAAACGATTGTTTATTAAGAAGACCTCAATAAGGCGTTGAGCGATATGACGGAGCATCACATTAGTCTGCAAAAATCTTCCAAAGATAATAATATTGACTGAATAACTTACGTCGATAGGTTCATAAAACCCAATAAGAAGGTCGTGATTNTGCGAGAAAATATTCGATGACTACTATGGACAGGTGCGTTGATAGACATATAAAAAGATATTTGCTGATATTCGTCATCCACTTTCCCNGCTATACGAAGCATCTTCGAGCAAAATGTACGAACCAATCATCTAAGCACAGTAACATGAAGCATCTAAGCTCAAGGTTTCGAGCACAGCTAATGAGAAGCCAAACATGCCCATAAAATTGTGAGGCGTCAACTATCCGTATCTAGCGATGCGAGTGATATTATAAACTCAGTACATTAAGACAGTGGCACAGCAAATGATTACTCCTTAATCGAGCCGAAAATTGGCGGTGTATTGAGCGGATTTTCGGACCAAATTATTGCGGCGGGTTGTTACTGTATTGTACTGTAAAAGTTCATTCAAATTAAGAGAAATTTCAAAATGCTTGTAGAATTGGTGCGAAAAGGACCTGATGATGATGGTGATTTTGAAGTTCGTAGTTGCCCACCAAGCGCCTTTCTGGTGTTTTGGGATTTGATACCGATTTATCTCAGCAGGGACGCCGCAACGGGGGTGCGTGACGGGGGTACGGCGCCCCTTGCCGTTTGAAATGGGTGGCATAGGCTCCCTCACATGACAGCATCATAGGTAATTTCAGGGACGCTGGAGAGCGGTGATATGGAGGGAGTGTTTCTCCCCTATTCTCTTAAAGGGGGATGCTTTTTCATAACAGAATCATAGGTACTTTTATGGTTTGAAAAGATCGACTTGAAACAAATTTATTGCAGCTATTCGCGCACCCACAAATTTCTAAATGGTTTTCTATAAGTTCTACTATTATTTTTGAGGTCAACGTTATTGCTATGCAAAACCAAGCATAATTGGTAAGGGTTTGTCTGTTTTTCACAAGCTTCCATTGCCTTCAACTCTTTTATTGCCCCCCCTGCCCTACCGCTTTTCCGGCGTCCCTGTATCTCCGTAGATTCCGGCGTCCCTGTATCTCCGTAGAATTTGAAGGTGCTTAAGACTGAGAAACGGTTGCAACTTGTGGCAACCAACCCACGGTGACAGTCGAATTCGTATCTCTGTAGTTAGGTTACATCGTAGTCCGCTTCATTTTGTTACTTGCATTCTTTCGTTGCAAATCGCGACATTGTATAAGTTATGTTGCAATGAGAAATTCTGCAATATGCTGAAATTTCTGTTTTTGGAAGCATTCGCTGCATCGCACCTAAACATGGCAGGATTCTTAGAGGTGGTTCAAAGGTCCCACACCGGTGGTTCATTGTCCCACACATGTGGGACCAATGAGCCAAAAAAATTTTTGTTTTCAAATTAAATGTTCAGCCACTTCCTGAAATTTTATCCTACTGATTTTTTGTGTGTGGATAGAGGGAGAGATGATTATTATTCATGCTAAATTTTGGTGCTTTGCTAGCTAAACTTTGCGACTTATGACCTGAAACGTAAAAAATGGCTCATTGGTCCCACACCTCCCTACAACTAGTAAGGGAGTGCGTGTAGAACAACATGCAGATTGCGTCAACAAACTTTGCCAAAACGTGAATGACATCATATTGTGGCGTCAAAAACAGTGCATATCCAGTAACAAAGACCACCATACGTCACTTCTCAATACTAGAATTTCGTAGGGGGCATACAATCAAGCAGCTGTCCCTGATATCATCAGACCTCTGCACGCCACGGCTTGACATCTAGGCACTGACGACTAACATTTCTTGACACGTAGCATGCTATCGTTTAACGTTCAGTGGGATATTTTCAATAAGTGCCACAAGCACTGGTGTAGGAGGCGGAGGTACATAGGGTACAACGGCACCCCCAAAAGGTTTGACTTGGTGAAAATCCGGCAAAATCCCATATAATCCGGGAAAAATTAACTAAAGTCCGGGCAAAATCACTGAGAACCTTCTAAAGCTCTCTGAAAATCTGAGAAAAAATGGTGCCCAATATGCTTTGATTTGAAAATAATGGCGCCCGAATTGACATGAAGAGCTTTTCTGAGGTCACTTTTATTAAGTATTTTTCGGGCAAGTTTGAAAGAATCCGGGCAAAATTCCTTCGGACCCCAAAAAGTTTCCTGCTCCTACACCTATATGGCCACAAGCAATACCCTAGTTATTAGGTGGGTTTACCAACATTAAAGTTTGGTGGTTGAATTCGAAAACTCTGCAAAGGTAACGTTGTTCAGTTTCAATACACTGCTATTTTTCTGTATAGCGCGAAGGTATCAGAAAGTGACGTTCTTGAAACGAGATATAGTGCAATTGGTGTGCTTGCGTGGGTGAGCTAGAGCTCAGATTGTAGGCTTGAAATGTAAGTGCAGTGAATTAGCCAACCGATAAGCAACTTAGGTTCGGCAGAAGTCTCCTTTGATCATTGGTACATTTACAGTAACATTTGCGGTCATAAAAAGTCATTACAACAAGAAAAGCTTACACAAGGTGTTGCTCTCATTTTGATAAACTAGAGGCATGAGTCTTTGTGTGAAAACCTAGCGCAAGGGCAAACGCTATGTTAAGGCATGATTTGTGGTGAAGCCTTTTATTATAAGGGACGTTAGCCGAAACAGTTGCACAACTTGGCAATGGCTGTACTAACTAATATTGTTCAGAGCTATTACCGTCGAGCTTAAGTCGTATCACTGCTGAGCAATAAAAAGGCGAATGTCCCACCTGGCAGAGTTTGCTAGTACACTTTTCGAAATAGACATCTATTGCTAATGAATGAAGATAAGGAATAAAACTATGCACGCGTACTTGGAAGAAGCCCAACCAAAATGTAGGCTACGTTTGCAGATCACCATGGCGACTGCGAAGTAGCGCTTCTCAACCAGACCCGGTTTTAAGCCTTTTTGACCTTATTTGATCAAAATTAGTCCCGCACTTTAAAAGGCCCAGCGCAAATGCCGACAGAAGCAACGTTACAAGCTTTTTATATACTGTAAGAGAATTATATTTCTACTGAAACGTGAAGAGAACAATGAAATATGCTTTACATCGCTGAAATCATATTATGAAATTTTTTATTATAGCCTGCCATATGTGGTATATACATTTTCTTTAGTGAAAGACGGGGATTTTACACAAAATATTAACATACATAAATGTTTACATCTGTAAAATGGGTATGCCACCATCACCTCTCTTAACTGTTTTGTTTGATANCCTGGAATGAGTAAACGATTAAANCCAAGTGGTACGGCTGACTGGAGAATGCAAGCGAACAGGGANGAAGAGTNGAAAAAATATGCCGGGTTAGTACATGCATGTGTAAAAAAAGCNGAAAAAACAGGAAGGGTAATGATGAGAAAGGTGGCGACAAGCAGAAAAAGCAAAACTCAAAATCGATCAGTGAAAAACAAGACCAATTTCAGTTTGTGAGTGCTTGATTGTGATATTTAACATGCCTTAATATCTGTAATAAACACGAAAAATAATGTTCTTTATTAAATTCTTGTAAGCAAATTTGTAGGGTGGAAAATGCGGCATTTTATGGCCGGCAACAGGCGGCACTTAACCTCGCTACGCCACTGGGTGACTGCAATTCTTCACGTGCTGTGCTGCCATCGAGTTGCCACAAATTCACTGTGAAATTGGCCGGCCACCGGCATAAGCAAGTGGATATGGTCGTCGACCACTCGAGACACTCTGCATTGAGTACAGTGGCAAGTATAATGAAACTGAACTTAACGGTGTGCCAACGGTGCTTTCCCGGCCTTGCCCCTGAAATTTTCAAAAATATTTTGAAAACTCCAAAAAGTGTTTAGATGTCATGTAAAACAACATGTTGCAATCATTTTGCTCCCTTGAAAATATCACCTGGTTGCGGCCCTGGTGCCTTCTTGGAATGTACATGCTTTTACAGAATGTTTTATGTCTGGGTGTATGCCCGTGTACCTTTCTAAAAATGCTTTCACATTACGACGAGGGCATCTGAAATACCAAAGCGGCTTCGAAATGTGTGAGCTGAAGCGGTATCTGCGGTAAAATATTTGGAGAATTTGCATTTTTGAGTCCGCTACTGGCAACGCGCATGCTTCGAGTGATAAGTTGATTTTAAAAAATACTTCCGCTGGAGTTTTTTCTTCAAAATGGAATGTTTCAGTAAAATTTTGAGCCACACCGTGTTGAAGCTCTTCAATTGCATATATTTTTGCACTAATGCGCACACCTTTGCGCACCACCTGCTGAGCGCCTACTTTCAACACGGCTTCGTTTAAGTTTCCACATTGCAATGGCAAAGTATTTTATACATGCCACTATGGATTCAGCACTCCTCTCGATGGAAGCAACCGACCATCTGTGACAAACCTGACGAGCAACCAAGAGCTAAACCGCCTGGCGGAAATGGTTGATCACGTTCGACTCCATGATCTATCATTCGTAATTGGCCCTGTGAGCAGCCTAGAAGTGGAATGGGTAAGCATGCCTTGCAATCACATTAAAGCAATGGAAGGTTAGGCATTTGGTTACTGATTTATAAAAAAAAACAGAAACGCTTGCTCTTGCATCGTGTGAGTAATGTAAGGAGCCTGTATCCATGAGCCCGTTTTGTCTCATTTTATAGCAGAAACGCTGAATTTATTCATATGTGGAACCACACAGGTTTGAAAACAAACCATATGGCAAACCTATCGGAATATTTTTTAACTGCAAAAGATAATCGAATTTGAAAATATTCTGGGAAAAGACGTTTCGCTTGGAACAAAAATGTAGCAGCACGCGGGTCTACGACTGCACTATTATATGACACTTGGCATTGGCTCGAAATGTTCTATACTACGACAGAATAACATGTCTGCCACAAGTTAAGTCGTGTGCAGTGGTTGATGTTTCATTTTGTTTTGCTTGAAAAGTGTTCAGATTTTACTTCTAAAATGTTTCTCGCCCGTAAGCTGCGCTGCTTGATGTTCTGGAATGTTTTTTCATATCAGGCTATAATTGATATTTTCACTCACATTTTTGAAAAAGTAAAGTAACGGAAGAAAATAATAATCCAAAAATTCAAACATTTAGAAGGTGTAAGTGCATGATTCAGTTGCTATTTTTTTCTGAACATAATCGAAACAAGGCACTTGCAGGAACACTTGGCCATTTGCATATGCTTTTTGAAAGTAAATAGCGACAATCGCTGCCCTTCTCAATGCCAATGTGCGAAAAGGAATTACGTCCGTGATTAAGATTTTAAGCAGTCACTAACCTACTGCATGTTGTAAGTAACACTGATGTGGCATGCTTTGTGAAGGTGAATGTGCACTTCAAGATTTCAACCTGCTCTGGGTAGAGTTTAAGATATGCATCTAATCATGGGCACCAGGTCAACATTTTCTCAGGAGCTTGAATCTGCATCATGTTTTGATAAACTTGAATCCCCTGCATCATGTTATGAAGATTATTGCGACATTAAATTCAATGGACAGTATTAACGAATTCANAAACTATTTATGTTAAGTGAAAAATTGTGCATGTAATCGGTGCAATAGAAAGAGCAAAACAGAAAACATTGCTGCTAGTAATTTGNCTCTTTTTGATTTCATTTTAAAAAGATTCACCCCCTGATGGTTGTGCACAACATATCGCACATTGCTCCCATGGCCAGCAATCCATCCTTCCTAGACACGGGAAAATTTCCCAATCTTATTCGATTAGGTCCTGACAGCAACTTCCAACTTCAGGTATGTTTCTTTCATTTCTGGCTCGGTGCTGTCGAAAAGTGCGTTTGCGTTTCTTTTACATGGTGCGTTTTTTATTCATCCTTTGGTCGGGGTAATTTGTAGACGTGATCTCGTTCAAGTATGGCTAACTCAAAATCGTAATAAACGGTGCAAAGTATGTATGTATTTAATTTATTTAAACAAGAACAGTACATATAAAGATGTCGGATAAGAGTAAGAGAACAAAATGATTTGGCTGATCTTTTCAGCTAGCTGAACACCTGACCTCTTTCTATAATTTGCATAACCTTTTCGCATAGTTTCTCATTTTTGTGAAATACCCGAAAAACTAAACTGAAAAAATCTGTCAACACGTTTCCACAAATTTTGAATTCTACAATTGTTTTGAAGAAATTGACAAATTTTAAAGAAAATTTTACCAATCTTTACCAAGATTTACTGAATTTTGCCTCTTTTCAAGAAGGTTTGTCTCAGCCTGAATTGAGAGAAATTATCTTCGTTATTTGCTCAGTTCCTATGGCTATGTCTCTAATTTAAAATATTTATGTTGAAAAATTTAAAACTAACAATAAAACTGTCACATTTTGTTTATTCCATTCTACAGGCAGTTATCAGCCTGTTGAAATTCTTTCGCTATTCGGAAATGTCCATTGTTTCATCACATGATGAGTATGGACTGTCCGTCATAGAAATATTTCGACGCGACTCTCACAGCACGAACTTATATGAACTGAGGGAAGCCACAATGCTTCAGGTGCAGTACAGGCCTATCACGTTTTTGGAACAAGAAATATTTAGCAAAAAAATCTCGCTAATACTGTGTTCTTCAAAAGGTTGATTGCATTCACTTCTTATCAGCTACAAACCTATAAGCCAGGGTCGGCAACCCTTTCCTAGTTGCGGGCCAAAGACAAGCTTTGCAAAGTATGGCGGCCGTACCAATTTTCCGCCAACAATTCCGTTCCTTTTGCTGTTTGTGATGTTAATAAAACTGGGGATTTTATGCAATTTTAATCGCATTACACTCCTAATTTTCACAGTTCCTAACGAAAACTTAAAATTCGACGTGCAGTGCATGCATAGTACAGTGCGGTTTCACACAAAGGGCAACCATTTTTTTGACCTAAAAACTTAAAATTTGACTTTATAATTTACAGATTTTGACTTTATCTAGACCTATTAATTTCCTGCGTTTGCAACTGAAATGCGGAATACAAAGCATATTCATGTACAGCAGGTCTGCGCAAAATTCGGCCCGCGAAAGCTTTTCTTGCGGCCACCCGAGACCTTTCTCAGTTGTTAGAAATATTTCAAAAGCTCGACCCCGAATAAGTAATTGTGTTTCTAGAATTTCTTCCATACTTCAATGAAATCTCTACATCGACATGAAATCACTACATCGAATCTCTACATCGACATATCTGGAAGCAAAATTATGGGTCAAAAACCCTGTTTTTGACAAAAATCGAAAATTTTCACAAAAGGTATAATTTTCCATTTCAGGCCCAACTTTGGCCAGCCACAACTCGGCAGGAGATTGAGCTAGAGAGCTATTCAAACCCTGTAAAGACTCGTGAGGACTTGTATCTAAAAATGGAAAAAAATGTTAAGATTTGCACTTGGGGTTTTCGTTTGATGACGTCATGAGTGGGGTATGTTTTGCCTTAATTTTTATGACGTCATCGCCAATCCAACGAGCCAATATTGTGGTTCAAACTTTTATTGGATTCTAGGCTAAAATACGAGTTTTTAGAGCCCCTGATCGAGTTTCTAGCGTTTCTGGTTCAAACGTTATGCCAAAAATATTCAAAAAACTTCCGGAAGCTCCAGGGGATTAGCGGGGATTTCCCTAAATAATATTCAACCATTTTTGCCATAGCTTATCAACTAGAAACGCTAGAATGTCCATCAAACTCTCTAAAAGCTCGTACTATTGCCCAAAATGCATTTCAATCTCGCACGGTTTCGCGCCCCTGATTCGGCTCCATTTTTGAACTTTCACGGGACGTTGACGTCATGGAATGTTTTGATAAACCTGTGAAACATGTCAAAACATCCTGTGGTTTTGTAAACATGGCCAGAAAGGCCGAAATCGCACGGAGAAAATTTTTTGTCAGTCTAAACTACAAGTCTTTCCCCATTCAGAGCGGATTTGAACAGCTCTCTAGCTCGATCTGCTGGGGAGTGATGGCCATATATAAAAGGGGTGTTTTGCACGCGAGGTTGGGGTTTGTGAGTGCAGAAATGTTAACAAATTTTGGGTTTTTTATCGATAATTTTGGCTACAGATATGCTAGAAAGCCATTCAAGGGCTCTAAAGACGCGGAGTTTGGCCTAGTTTCCGCAAACATCTTGAGCCAAAATATTGGCTGATTGGGTTGGTGCCCAGGTCCAGGTAAAGTTGGCCAAAAAAAACCCAAAACACCCCCACCTGTGACGTCATCCCTAGAAATCCCCAAATCCAAAACGAGAAACGTTTTTTTCGGCTGCAGTTTAAGACTTGCTGAATCCGGAGAGGGTTTGAACTGTTCTCTAGCTCAATCGCCTGGCGAGTAATTGAGTAGCAAACTTTTCAAAAATTCCAAAAAAGTGGCGCACGCGGGACTTAAAGGGAAGTGTATGTACGTTTGGATAAACAGCTCTCATTGCTGTACGATTGGTACAAGCAGGGGCCCGACATGGGGAAGTGCCGCCCCCCACAGTCAGTGGCGTAACCGGAGGTTTGAGCCAGGGGGGGAAACTTTTCTAAAGGGGGCCCGTTAGCCATCGTGTGGGCATGCAATAATTAGTTTCTAAAAACTCACAAACATTACATATATATGGGCTTAAGTCTTCGTTTGTTCGCGCCACACATATATGGTTGTAAGACTTCGAGCATACCACGTTCGTGGTGAATCTCACATTCAATGACACGCTAACCGAGAGGCTGGAACAAAGGGTACTCGAATAACACAAAAATGTTATATAGCGAAGTACAAAGCAGATGATAGATTGTAAACACAAATAACACAGGCATGGGCGTCCTCAAATATTTTTCCAGGGTAGGCAAAGTCGACATTTTGGTTGTCATTTCAGGCTGCTGACGATACAAATGGAAATAGACGTTCACATAACGCTTTACCCTTCCTACACCACAAAGAAAATGACCCACGTCACTGCAACAGTCCCAAAAATGCGCTTCGTTGGCAGCAATGTTTCTTTTCACACCGTATAAAACTCGTTGGCAAAAAAATATTTCTTTTCAGTTTTCACATCGTATGTTTCTTTTCACACCGTGATTTATTGCCATCAGCAATCGCTGCCTCGCTGCATTACCTGCCACAGATATCTGCATTCAACAGTCACATGCAGCAAAACGCCTACTGTCGTAACTTAAGTAAACCTATGTTGCCATGTTATTGTTACGCGATAAAGGCTAATTTTAAAACTATCCTCCCCCAAGTTTCGAAACCTGCCTCTGCAGGCAATGTAGCGGATTTAGTGAACTGCAAGCTCATCAGTCATCACTGCATGATGCCCGAACAGTGAATCCGGCTC
>JGI24159J19872_10012658_pt1 | contig 10996 bp, 9 predicted proteins | sample Ectturendosymbi4_FD_19872 | JGI IMG/M metagenome (IMG submission 19872)
TAGGCCTACCGCATAGAGCTTGCACAGACTGACAACAAAGGTTACTGGCTGCATTTCAAGTTTCTTCGTGTAGTTTTTGTGTCACTTCTGATCCTGCCACAACGTTTTTTCAACGTGGACCTATGTTTGTTTTGCTAATAATAAAACTTTTCCAACATTCAACAAGTTACTCTTTAAGGTTAGAGAAGTTTGAGAATAATTTATGAATTTTTTTGAGGCCGCTTCTGCTCCGGAAACGTCCCAGTAAGCCTGGGTAATGGTGAGAATGCAATTTATCCAAAATGTGTATGGTTATTAACCGTGTTTGTTAAAAAAGTTACCTGAGCAGTTGGGTCTTCACTGCTATGCAGTCAGTGCACATCAGGATGAACTTGTCCTTGAGCCCCCCCTAAAAAAAATCCTGGATCCGCCTATGAAACACTATTAACTTTCAAGAAATGACTGCGAGACATTTGTGCGGCTGATAATATCCAGTGCATTGCCAACAGCAAGCTCTATTCAGTGATTGAAGCAGTGCCACAATCCTGTATATCAGGGAATTCGTGCTTGAGCTACTTTCCAACCCATGATTTTCCCCTCCATCACCCTGACTCCATTATTACAAAATCTACCAAATACTTCTAGAAGCAACTCATTGGTGAAACCATTCTTTAGCAAAGAGTCAATAATGTCTATGAAAAGCAGATAGAGCTTCAACCTAATCCAGCGGAAAGCTAACAGGTGCAACTTCGCTATCAACAGTATCTTTCAAAAAGACGATTAAAGTTGATTTGTGACCAACGCGGGTAGATTCGTCGGATAGATTTATCTTGCTCCTGCTTTCGACAATTTAATTTAAAAGTTTCTTCTTCATCTGCTAAGATGCACGACCAGTTACGTCAACGGCAACAGTTTTACGTGCACGACACGTCCCATGTGTAAGGACGGAATTGCCCCCCCATACGGAAGAACAACCTCACCACGTGAAAATGAAGAAAAATGATATTTCAGATGAGAACGATCAACAAACAATGAAACATCGCCATCCGATACGGAAAGAAAGGCAATTCTAGTTTATCAAACCTTAAAACCTCCAGACCGGACATTTAAATGTGACACTGTGCTGCACCTGCGTCTGCATCAAGCCTCATGATATGTGACGGCTAGACGTTTGCGACCAGAATAGCAACCTGGGCGTCTCGTAAGATAAAGAACAAGGAAACAATTGTTCCGCGACAAACGCATGGAAATTGTCACCCTTTGTTTAACCGTTTCACATGACACTGTCTTGAAAAATTTGATCACCAGCCTATGGTTCATTTGTGCGACTACTGCAGGATTGCACAAGACTTAGTTTTGTAAGTTATGCACAAAACACAATTCTTTAAAAACCGTTCCACAAGCAATACGTATTTCAGAATGGGCTTGATAATTGGTGAGAGTGGTAACTGGGAGAGTTGCTTGGCGGGAACTTATAACGGCGCCAACGAAACCAAGTTTAACCTTGCATTGTTTATGCCAGGGGTTCTTAAATTTGCCTCAATGCCCCCCAGGGTATTGAGATTAGACGTCGGAGGTATACAACACTGTTGGCAAGTAAGGTCTAAATCCGGGCCCAAGTCCTCATTCTATGAACTTGGACATGCTTCTATCCAGCATTCTATCAACATTGCACCCACATGAAGAAGTTTGGTGCTGATGAAGGTGTTGCTTAGCTGTACTAAAGATGATAATATAAGGGTTGGCAAATGACACGGAGAAATCTCCGAGCGCTTTCACATGTCTATGAAATTATCTCGCTGAAAGTCAATCAATCAAACGTCTAAAGATTTTGAAAGGTTTTGTATTTTTTGTCACATAGCATGTTGTACTGACAACTTGAGCAGTGGATTGAAAGGTAGTTTCTTCACATTTTAAATTCAATTAATAACCCTTTGTTGCAACCAGGGCCGTCGCCAGCGGGGGGGCAGAGGTTCCCGGCCCCCCATTTGAAATCTGTGCCCCCCAATTTCACGTTTGGTCCCCTGGTTGCTGCATACATCCAATACATTATTTGTTTAAATATTCCCCCCCTTCTGGTTTTTGGTCCCTCTTTCTGGTTTTCGGCCCCCCCTGCTGCTGTATCCTGGCGACGGGCCTGGTTGCAACCTCTCGGTTGGCATTGCGCTGAATGCGCGGTTCACCACGAACGGAATGTGCGCGAGAAACAACACCATACATACGTGGCGCGAATACAAGCAATAATAGTGATCTCGTCGGGTGAACTCTGTTGTTGCTTGCTGCCACAGTGCGAAGCTTTGCGCATATGTCGCTCGGACGTTCCGATCGCAACACCGTCAGGGACCGAGAAAAGTGGTACGCCACGTATTTTTTTGACATTACCCGTAGACCGGGCGCGCTAGAGCAGGGGTGTGGAACAGGTGGCCTGCGGACCACAACCCGGTCCGCCAAGCCATTTAGTGTGGCCCTTGCCAACACTCTGATTTTTCCCCATCATGCATGAAAATCCTATTCCGACAGTTTATGTTAAAAAACTAAATTTTTCGTGCGGCCCGGCTAGATGTCTGAAGTTGGTTATATGGCCCACCGACAAAAAATGTTGCACACCCTCTTAACCGGAGGCGCACGCCTCCCCAGGGGGGCGTCAATAAATTTCCAGGAGGTCGTGAGCCCTTACGCGCTCTGCAACCTGGAAAGTTTTTCCAAAAAATTTACCAATCAATACATTTCCTTTCAAAACTTATTTAATGTCAGGGGGGCTTGAAACAACGGACTATTACTCAAGCGAGGCGTGGTGGAAAAATGTGTCCTAAGAATCACTGCGCTAGAGAGGCAATGAAGATATCGTAAGATACGGATTGTTGCATAATTTCTGATGAACAGAAAACATGTGCCTTGAATTTGATGCTTTTCTGTACATCACGATGACGTGATGGTGACGTCACACCACCTTGCTTAGCAGTGTGACGTCGTTCGCCCGTATTTGCGTCTAAAACGTACATCCAATTTTCCTTATCTTGTTGTTCATACCATGTTAATGGATAAAAAGTTGAACTAGCATCTTGAAGTAAAACGGAATCAGCTTGATTTTGACAAGTTGATTGGTGGTTACTGATTGTGTTACTTGGGGCGCAAACGTTGTTCGCTGTTTTAGTTGCTATAACACTCAATGTTTCTTAGTTATTCGTTTTTATCTATTCCAATATGGATTACTTTTTCTTTGCAACTTATTAAAATTTTCTTTTTTACATTCAGTGTACTTTATAGCACAGTTTTCAGTCAAACATGAAAATAAAGAAAATTCAGGTAGCCCACCTAAGGCTGTAGGCCCACTTGCAACTAGTACGTACACTAATTTTCCAAACTTGCAAAAACTCGTTAGATTTTACGCTAAAATTAGCGTTAGATTTTACGCTAAAATTAGCGTTAGATTTTACGCTAAAATTATCGACAAGCCGTGAAACAGGGCCTGCGGACATTTTTCGAAAAATTACACTAGGCTTGGGGTGAAAGCGCAAAATCTAGGACGTTTTACGCTTCATCAGCAACCTCGTAACCCAGGGTCGGCCCTTAGCCGATTGGACCGATTGCTTCCAATCGGGCACCGCGCCAAAGGGGGCCCTGCGCTTCGCCTAATACCAGCCTACGTAAACTTACACTTTCAATCGAAGCTGCTTGTGTAGTGCCGGCGTGGGGTCCACAGTATTTTTAAGCGCGGGGCCTATTGCCAACGAAAATCAAAGTGAACTGCGCAGTTTCCCTAAATTAAAAAAACATCTCAAGAACTGCTAAATCATAAAGTGTGTGGGCAAGGCAACCGCGTTACTGTAGCTTTACTCCCTGCATGCTTTCTCCAGTTTGCATCGTGACATGACAGTCTTGAGTGTATCGTGCTGACCGCCAGTGTTGCCAGATGGTTGTGGCCTAAATCTGCTAAATTGGTGTCACAAAAACTGCTAGATTCTGGTAAAAGTCTGCTAAATGTGTCACAAACTTTCAGCTAAAATATGTTAAAAGCCGTGAAATTCTGTTAAAAATCCATTATTTGAACATGATTAAAAGAAACCTATTAAGTTATACAATATACTAATTTTTCGTCTTGCACTCGCTCTCAATAAGCATGGGCTGAAAATGCCGGTCTTGGCCAACACACTTTTCGGCCCACAATTTACTTTAAGTCAACATTTTGAGCAAGATAACTGCAGCTTACTTCGTTTCTTGAATGACACACGTTTCTTGACGATCTCTTTCTGTGTTTTTATACAGTAGAACAATGCTCAGCGATAAATAATCTGAGCATAGCTTCAGCCCTACAACCTTCTAAGTTGGCCTTTGTATCTAAAAATTTTGTATTACATTCGTGAGCATGCAAAAACTTCTTTATTCTTATCTGAGTACTTTTGCTATCAGTTATGCCTTAAGCTCACAAGGTTTCGCTTTGATTGCATTATTGCGAACTTCGCAAAAGACTTCTTGAATCAGGAGGATAGGCAGTAGGCACTGAGCCAACTTTTAAATTCTGAATCTTGTAACCATATATGTCGAAACGTTTGGCAGCTTCGGTTTACCAGGAAGTTTTTACCAGATATCACTACTTACTGCCGTAACTGAACCACTTGGAAATATCGTGCCGTGTGATAAAACATATTCTACCAATGGTGTCATTAACCCAACGCTCACTAAGCACCCAAGCAGATCATTTAGGCTTCACCAAGCTATCTAATTACTTGTTATTATGATACAATTATCTGCTTGAAGCAGCTTCGTTGCATCATAATAAAAATTCCAAATAAAGTGTAAAAGTTTTCATCATGAAACTTTTGGTCAGGAATTTATTACCTGTTAAATTTGCCAAACGGTTGGTAAAACCCTGGTAGAAAACAGCTAACTGCTAGATTGAAAATTTTACACCTAACAGTGAAAATACTGCTAGATTTAGCAGCAAATCAGCTGAAATAGCAACACTGCTGACCGCATCTCGACTTTTGCTACGTAACTGTACAAAAAGAATCAAACAAGAATTTCTGGACACAGACAGCATTCAATTGAAAACCTTCGCTTACTACTTATCGCAAATTTAGAAAAATACTGACTTCTTAGGAGTGAAAAAAATCTTATACATAATGTAATAAATAAGATTTTTTACAGAAGATCGCGGGGCACCCAAAAGTGCGGGGCCCGTAGCAATTGCTGCATTTGTTACTATTGTTAAACCGGCACTGTGTACGCGTCTAGATGTTTATGCAACTTCAAGTTATTTTATGCAACTGCTAACCACGCTGTTTATTCTTAGTAGTTTTTTCAATACTTGCGAGGACTTAGCGCTAAAGGTTTTACTAAGTACGCAGCAGCGGAAATAATTATTTTACCAGAACGACGTCCCGCCCTACTTTTACTTCCGATGCAGATCCATTGCTTATCTCATATTAGTTGCAATTAAAAACATCAATCTTTCTGCTGTCAAACACACCCAACACCTTACAAAATTACTGAACGAAAATGTAAGCCACTTGCTATTGCTAGTCTTGTTTACTCTAGCAAAAAAACGAAGATGTGAACGATGCGAAAAATGCAAGAAAATATTTACGCAAATTGTCATGAGTAGGGCAAACATCTTTTTGACCTGAAACTTAAATTTTGACTTTATAAATTAAAATTTTTGACTTTATTTTGAGCTTTAAATTTTCTGCGTTTACAATTGCAAAATAATTCAGCCTTAGATATTGAGGTTAATCCAGAAGCACATTCATGCGTCCTATGTTTCGAAATTTAAAAAAATTTAGTTGTTGACTTTGGGGATGATATATTGATAAGTACATTAATAACTACAGTAGAGTCTAGAGTCAAACGTGAGAGCATCATAAAGTTGAAAGGCTATATGTAGCATGGATTGACGGTTACCAAACCAAGTATTGTAAGAGCACGTTTCTTGCCTTACCACAACTATCCTACATAACATTCAATCGTCAAGTAGTTTGGCAAAACAACATTGTTACGTCAGAAATTGCGACAAACCCGTGATTTATTACAGAATTACAACTAAACGTGCAAAAGCATATCAATCTCTGTTGTTGTAGTTTCAATAAAATATTGATAAAGAGAAAAAACTGTGCTGCAGAAAAGTTTGACCCAACAATAAATTTTGACCTACTGATAAATTTTGACTTTTTTTGACCTAATAACTTGGGATTCCCTCATGGTATAAGTGTGAAATTTGGTTTGTGGAGGTTTCATTGGCTTTAGAAAAGGCAGAAAAATTTTGACTTCATTGACTTTTGGTTGCCCTAGTCATGAGACAAACGCGTGCCAGTTGTTTCACAGTCTACATAGATCAATGTGCAAGGCATGTAGGTCAGCTGGTGGAAAGCTGAAGAGAAAATGCTCATACGGACTACACGATTACACAGTGTCGGTTGCAAATGTGAGCTCACGGGGCAACACTGAAGGTTGTCATGTCCATTTCGTAACGTAACACCGTTTATAGGGATTATGAAAGCGGTTTCATATATTTACAGCATTATCACCCTGGGAATAAGTAACGAGTAGAAAATTAACAAAATGATCGTGATTCAACTTACTGCAGATTTCAGTTTTTCAGACAGAATGGCCGTTTCCTCTGCATAAGAAATATATCTCATAGTCAGCAATTTTTGACGATTTTATCATACGTTAAAGCAGGTTCTTTTAAGGTGTTTTAGGGACCCAAATCGTGTCCCTAGAATCAGAGAAAATTATCATCGGGTCCCTAGAATCAGGGAAATTGGGTCCCTACAGGTCCATACCGGGTACCTAACATTTTCCTTAAAAAAAACTGGTTAAAGTGTTGTTTAAAAAGTAGCATATGTTTTTCAGCTTTACCATAAAAATGCGTGATAAGTCCCGGAAAACTTGTTACTTGTGGGAAGTGACTTACATTGAAAACACGACAACAAAAAAAATAAAAAATACTGCTTGCAATGTTTGCGTTAAAGATGTTGAGATTCTTAATCGCAACAATGTGCGCGATCGTGCAGGGTGTTGTTAGCTGTTGGTGCGCGTTGTACTGCTACAAACTTACTGTACGGTTGCAAACAAAGTCAAACGCATGTTTCGTGTTTGCAGTGCGTAACATCAGAATCGGGTTTTTGCAGCTTGTCAATTTCGAGACAATACTGCAGTGGCATTCCCGTTTGCTTTTTGCTGATGACACGATGCTATGTTTCAGAGCAGGGGTACACAACCTTTTCGCTGTTGTCGGCTGCATTACGCTTAGTTTTATGAATTACGGCCGCGAGTGAGCTCAAGATATTTTTATTTTTTTGCTTGTTTGCAGTCCTTCAGTTCTGATAATTCCATACACTGAGCCCAGCCTGCTTCCACATGTCTGTTTCGCCGTCTTTCTCCAAAGTATTCTCATACAGTACGCAAAGAGCTTTTAAGAGATGCACGGCCACCGTGATTTAATTTTTAATTACATAATTACGTATAATTTTTTAATCACCGGCGTATAAAATTTTATCACAGGCTGCAGGTTGTGTACCCCTGGTTTAAGGTTATTGAGCTAGTACCGTAGAAATGGCCTTCCGAATATTTTGTGTAGCCTACAGTAAAACGACTAATTTGTTAGCAATAAAAACAATCCGGCTTTCTTGCTGTAGGTCAAACCAGAGTTGTAAGTTGTGCCGGGCTTTTCGGGTCGGGTCGGGGCCGGGTTCAGGCCGGGTTCGGGCTCAAGTTTGTCAAAATGTTTCCGGCCGATTTCAGGCCTGCATACAAAACTTTTTTATAACATTCGAAGTAACGATTTTTTCTTTCGCGACGTACATTTGTTGAGCTCACCTCGGTGATGTGTATGAGTGAAGTGATCGTGATTTTTCTTCAGCTAATTCTGTTTGTAAACACAGCTACGTTCTTCTGATCTCTGCTCAGAATCGTCCCACACTCTATTCGAGAAGGCGACAGCGGTGAGGAACTTAGCATGCGATGGCATTGTTGAAGAAAGCAATCACTCAAGCTATTCTTGGCTTGTTTCATGAAACGATGGCCTACAAACTAGCTTTCCATGACTATAGCTCTATCCTACATAGTTTCTTTTATGCCTACAGCGCCATCGTGGATAATTTGGTGATAGTTTCTTTCTTTCATGAGAAACATTGCATTCTGCAGTATTATCGTTGACTAATAAGCTACGTTTTTGCTTGTTTAAGCCAATGTTTTGGTCAAGGTAGTTGCTATTTTGGGTGTTCAAAAACCGTGTACCTGCAGCTATACCCGTACACTACGTCTTTTGATACCCTACAGTTTCGCATATTTTGATTCACTCGGTAAGTTGGGCTTTCGGGCCTAAATCGGGCTTCTAAAGTAAACGTCGGGATCGAGCCAGGTTCGGGGTTGGGATTTCGGGCTCGGGCCGGGTTCGGGCTTCAAAATGAGGTCCGTTTACAACTCTGGGTCAAACCTTTCTTTTTATCAAACCGAAGCGTATGTAAGCGACTTGAAGTGGCAGAACTCATCATTAACGTTGCAAGTACATTTATGTTTCATAACTTTGTTTTCATTTTCTGGGTGGTCACGGGGATTGCTCCGGTGTCGGAGTCTGCTGCGTTCTCGTTCTGCACCAATTCGCTGTTCCCTTGGCCTTGGCGTTGCGTCAAGAAACCACCTGATCTTAGAAACCTGGAGAAGTGGTTCCTGATTGTTCTCCACGCCCGCTGACAGGCTTCCAGAATGTATCCGTGACCATCTGAATACAGCAGTGGATTGAGTACGCTGTTGATGGGGAGCAAGATCACTGCAGTGACGACGTAGTAGATTCCTCCCAACGTGACAGCTTCCGAGAAGTGGATGAAGACCATGACGCAGATCGGCACCCAGCACGAGAAGTCTGTGACTACAAGCTTAATTATCTTTCTCTGCAAAAAAGCAAATGAATAAAAATATTTAAAACTGGCCGGGAAAAATTTTTGGAGCGTCGAAACATTTTAGTTTGCACTTCAAACTTTATCCAGAACCCGACGGTAAATTTTCTCGAAAAGGCAAATTTCCAGCCGGAAATTTCCAGCTGGAGATTTCAAAAACCCGTGAAATTTTGTAACGGCTAAGCTGTGCAGTGGCGTGTACGCGAACGCTACTGAAGCTGGCAGGATGGGTTCGATTCCCGTTCGCTTCAACCCCGAAGATTTAAAAAACGGTAATTGCGACCTGACCAGCCTCGTGCTCACCGACGGTCGTCGAGTGCAAAAAAAGTTAACGCTCAGCAAGCAAAGCAGACTATGCTACAAAGTAACAGAAATGAGTTCCGCAGACCAAACGTGACTCTCCAAAGAAGCACAAATGGAATATAACGAAAGTCAACCGAACGTACAAGTATTGAGCAGTTGTTTGGAAGATCGAGGTTTGACCAATGATTTTTGGCTTTAAAATGAGTTCGGGGCTGTTTTAAAATGGCTTTTTTGGGTGCGTTCCCACGCCTTTTTTGCTAGCACTGCATCCCTGGCGTATCGCGTGACTTTAACATACACCACAAAACTGCAGCAAAAACGTAAAGCAGCAGCAGCTGGAGTCTTCGGGTTTTCTGGTAGAGAGGCTCTGAAGTAGCATATATCGAAACCTACCGATTTCTCACCATGCAAAGTACAACATTTTTCTTGTTTAATCAAATCAACCAACGGTCGCTTTTTTAAATTTTTGTCTGCAAACATTATGAGATATTTTCTGCGCCATCCATAGAATCCACCCTTTTCAAACAACAGAATAAGAGGGATATCATAGAAATTAAAGCACCTTCTGTCAAAACCAGTTGAACGTTGTGAATACGATCGGATTGTTTGTTTACGCTGAAAACTCTAGAGAAGGCAACATAAAGGCATTGACTACGTCACAATAACTCACCTGCATCGCCGACGCTCGATCGAGACTGCCAGTCCCTCGAACCTTGGCCTGAGCCGTTGACTTAAGGTAGATTACCAAATAAGCAGACACAACAAAGAGGAACAGAATTAAATTGATGGACACCACAACGATGCTGAACTGCCACCCGGGTGACTTGGTGGTTACAAACCACTCCGGCACGCATACGCTGTTCAGAGAATAGTAACCGAATAGGCCTTGGATCGCATTGCCTGAGCTATTTTCTTTCAGGAAGTTCTGCACATCCGTCCATAACAATGCTCGGTTGCTGTAACTGGTCAATGGAGCAGAGACTGGCGAAAGAACGCCGATGGTGTCGCTGAGTGATATTGCTGTGGGCAACGAAATGCTGGACTCGTTCAAAAACTTGCTCGAAATCCATGCAGAGGCTGTGATACCGTCTGTGAATATTGATGAAACCGGTAGAACCGCTAGAAAAATCGCTAGCAACCACATCGTCGTAGTTACAAGTGGGACATAACGAAAGTCTAAGGACTGAGCAGCGATTGGTCGACTTACTACGTACAAACGCACCGCAGTCATGACAGATAAGACCATCACAGACGCTTCACATGAAATCACAGACAAAACGCCAAAAGCCCGACAAGTTGAACCTGTTCTCCATAATTTATCAAAAAAGCAGTACTTTCCGGAATACTGGGCGGATTTGATTGCCATAGCCAGCAAATAAACTCCCATTAAAAAATCAGCGAGAGCAAGATTGAAAATCAGAAAATGGTTGGATTTCGTCACGGGTGACATTTTGCGTGATTTTTGCATCGAACTAAAAGTTTTCATGATGACAAACGTGTTTCCAGTCAAAGCCATGAGGGCCATTAACCACAACCAAACTTTTAGGAAAGTGTTGTGTATCATTTCTGTTTTAGATGCAAAGCTGCTGTTTTTCAAAGTCGTGGATGGACACTCGTCGCTTCCGTCATGGCAATCCCAGTAATCATCGAACATAAACGATTGTGGAACTGAAACTGGAGCAATGCTAGTCTCGCAGTGGAAACGTCCAGTGCAAGTTATTTCGTCAGCACCATCGTCACAGTCCCGGTATCCGTTGCAAGCAAGGGATCTATCGATGCTGATAAAGTTGCCGCTCTGGCAATCTAATCTAGCTGAG
>JGI24159J19872_10012659_pt1 | contig 10996 bp, 5 predicted proteins | sample Ectturendosymbi4_FD_19872 | JGI IMG/M metagenome (IMG submission 19872)
ATTCATTGGGCCCGCATCTGCTAGCGCCGGCCCTGGCTAACAGTTTACAAAAGTTAAAAGTCAGAAGCCACTGTACCATGCAGCACCAAATGTGACGGACGCAGAAAGATAATGAAAGACGGGTATGACCTTTTCAATCCAATCTTTGCAAAAAACTGCATTTCGAAGCAACAGTAGAAGAACTTCATCGTAAGACTTTACCCAGCCAAAATTCTCCGTCGAGTTTGCCGAAGCCGTTCACATAATCATTCCAGCCCCGAAAAAAGTCTTCAGAACCATCCATCCTTCTCTGAAAAACCTGTCATGTGATATTGTATAAACTGATGTTCTTTATTCCAGCCAAACCAACTAAACTCAAATAAAAATATTCCATAGAACTCACAATCCATCCCCCACCATCTGTACTTAAATCGCAATACACTTGAATTCCTGACTGTCCTTCCGGAAAAGGATAGATTGTGTAAACCCCTCCTTTATCTGATCCATAGCGAGGAAGTACGTCATGACAACCTCTAGCATTCAGTGCGTCTGAAATTCAAGGATGTGCATTTACCTATCTGTCGGGGAACATTTAAGGTTAGCAGTAGAAGGAAAAATTACATTTATATATTATTTATTTCCAAATATTTGCACACATATCAGTGAATATTATTTCAAAATTAAATATATGCTTATTGATAAAGAAATGAAACTTGAGTCATGAAAACGAAGTCTACCTTTTATAGCTTTAAAAATCTAAAAGTTCCATTAAAAATCTGTGGATTTTTTTATTTTACTTAGCTTTTTTGTCATACTAAATTTTTGGAGGTATACATGCTCATCTATCGAAATGCTGAAAGGGTACATGGTCAGAGAAAGGTTGGGAACCCCTGTCTTAAAATGTAATGCACCTGCTGGCATGATACGCAATTTATCTGTGAATCGAACTTCATAAATTTTTAATGAAACAAGTCAAAGGCAAACAGGCAAGGCCACTTCACCGTGGTCTGGGGACAAACGATTTAACACTTACAGAAAAAGCAGAGTTTAATCACAAGAAGGAATTTAGTCATGGTTAGAAATGCCACATCGTGCATTTTAACTTTAGGTTTATCGCTTCAAAATTCCTGCAATACCATTTTCCCGATGGTCACCGAATTTGTTTTTCTTAAATCCTGATTACTGTCCAAAGCCTCTGTGCTAGTCAGCAACTTCCATGAAATTTTTGTAGTCATGTGAGCAATATTTCCCTGCTGTTTACATCATGCTTTAATGAAAAATCTGGATAAACCTAATCGTGAGTACGAACGATAGCAGAGATAAATGATGGTGAAAAATGCTCAGCTTATAGCCTAGTACATTTCATCAACCAAACCTAAGCCTAACACTTAATCATGACAAGACGCATATCTCATAATCTCTATTTTTCAGAATTATCTTACACAAATGGTCTTAGAAATCTGCGGACCAGAAACACTGTCCTATATTATTTACGGCTTTCGTGGAGCAGTGAAAGTTTGGCTGAACTATGTTACAACGTCTTTGTACGAAAGAAACACACTGGTCTAAATGTCGCAACAAACTCAAAGCGAAACCAAATGTGAAATGCTTGTGTTTCTTAGTGAAATTTCTCTACTGAAGGCACTAAAGATGAGATATGTAATTTGAAGTACAGAAAACCGGCAGGAAATTGCTTGCTTTAAAATTGCATATCAAAATGTTTACGAAAACATTATCTCAGGAGGGTGTGTTTCACATTTTTGGCTTTCAACTAAAATTTCCTAAAAACTGCTTAAACGATGCACTTATCACAAGTAATTGTTTGCGAAGAATCAGCGATGCCTTGGAAAATGATATTTTTTTCCGGAAAATTGCTCATGACTAAGTCAAACGTTGAATAAAATGATATGTTTTTGATATTTGCTGCTATACTGTTCACAATAAGAATTCACAGCAACTTCATGTATTGTTTACCATAAAATGATACAATTTTGTTTCATCACCGTAACATTGGAACCAATTCTGATCCATCTGCTTTCACTTCATCAGCACATAACTTGGACTTAAGCGTTTTGCAGGGAGAAAGCGATATTTTGCATTGATTAGGGATAAGAAGAACGAAAATTGCAGTAAAACGTCATACCAACGTGTTTTCAAAGTGGGTCTGCAAATGCAACGTGTAAGTAGGTGTTATTACAGCATTTTCTGTCATGAGTGGTGAGCTCAAAATATTAAATATTTGTTTAACCCCATACTTAATAACGCCATTACTTTTTGTTTTGTTTAATTCCACTTGAAGCTTTTGTATTTTTTCGGCCAATCCAGAAATTATGTCACAATTGCACTGTTCTGCAGATTCTCCTTTGCTTCCTTTTGAACCTTTTGTTCCTTTGAATCCTCGAGGACCTCGCTTCCCTGGTGGACCCTGGAACGTGACAGTAGCTGAACCTGGCAAGGTTGTTTCCGATCCAGGCCCACATTGAATCGAACAAGAATCCAATCTAATCTGAGTTTTTCCCCGGTTAAATAGTGCAAAGTACACCAGCAGGACACCAATAATTTTCACGTAAACCATTTTACATCAAGAGAAAGCTTCAATAGGCTGTGAAACAAGATCAAAATTTTATACGTGTTAGGGTGTTTTACAATGCTTTTTTTTCAAATAAACGTACACCATTGCAAGCATGGACTCCATCATGACGTAACGTAATGATCTTTGCAGGCAAACGGATTCTACAGCAAAGACCTGATTGCTAAATGTTCTCGAGCTACTTCTTTCCACGACACCCCATGGCGCATACACCATGCACTGAAACACATGCAAAAAATACATTTTCCTTCTAAAAATTTTGGATATTTTATAGATACCACCTTGCTATAAGTAATAAAATGTAGGCTATACCGTATCATATACATGATATCATATACAAAATGTAGGCTATACCGTATCATATACATCAGCGTGGCGTCGGAAGGATTTTTCCAGAGTGAGGCCAACAGTGGATGTTTCCAGGCATAGGCGAAATATTTGTCCAGGGGGGGGCGATAGTGGCAAGATTTCATTTTACCCAGACGAAACTAAAAAAACGACTTTTTTTGCTGAAAGTGTAAGAGGGACATGTCAAATTTCAAATTCCAGGGGAGTGCCTTCGCCCGTCTGCACCCGCCTTCCGACGCCCATGATAATATATTTACAAATACGGCACGCAGGTGAACGCAAGTGAGTTGCTTATAATTCTGTCACTTGATTGGATGTTTCTGGCTGTTGCGCAACACGACTACAAGATAAACAGCAATGCTGTGAAATTGGCAATTTTGTGAAAACAAAACATAAACTAAAAGGAAAAATTCGAAGGGATTGATGACTTCATGTGCAACAGTTATAAGATTAAATCTCTGCTGCATAAACTACCACTAAATCGTGCAGCTGGCAAAGATTACAAACGTATTCTGACTAGCAGCAGCAGAAAATACTTGTCGCTGGCACGGCATTAAAACAGCAAAACGTGTACCGCATGCGAGGCAGAAAACAAGTAGAATGTGCGGATGGTAGCATGCCAAACAACATTTGGCCTACTGCCTTGGTACTCGTTTTTTCTGCATTTCAACTCTAATCTCCCTCTAATCGTGCCTTTCCGCAGTCAACTGCTCTGCACGGCACCTCTGGCGAGCTTTTTCATTGACGTTTTGCATCGTATTCTTTCTGCTGTCGATGGCACAATGCACCCACACTGTTGAGCGTGTCGTTTGGTATATCACCATCCGCATATCTACATGTTTTCGCCGAATCGTTTGCCGCAAATTCTCCTCAACCGTGCGTGCCTGCTTTACTTCAATCAAAGTGGCATCTCACTCTTACCCAGTTGACCTGACGGAAAGACAGTTCACTCTCTGCCGTATAGCTCGAAATTTGGTTTTCGACCTCCCTTCGCTTAGCACGAGCCTACTCGCGGGCGAATAGTCCTAGTCCAGCTGTACGCTGAGCTTGTCTTCTTTCTTGGCCCGATTTATTTCCCAGGACACTCCACTGCATTGTGTTCAGCGTTTCAACATTCAAGTATGAGAATCTCCATCTTAGTACATTTTCGCTGCAACATAGTCTGAGCCCATGCGCTCATTTCAAATTATAGTTTTGAAAGTGGGAGCATGGTATTAAACACATCTTATAAAATATGTTTGCAAAATGTTGAAACTGATTATTTAGAAATATTTGCAAAATGTTGAAAACCTATACGCCTTTCCGGTAAAATACACGGCGAAACATAAAAGAATTGTAAACAACTGATTTCCAGAGAAAATATTATTGTTTTGGTAAAGATGCTACATTTATAGATGTCTGGCTATTTTTTTGCTGAGTTTGGCTATTTTCTGAAGGGAGTTTGGCTGTAGTTATTTTTCTCTCTTGCAACCCTGAGCACAACTTTTGATTTGAATATCTCAAAGTCAGCGAACGCATTTTTCAGGTTTCCCACAACTAGTGGATGGCTCCCACCTGAAACAACTCCGCGTTTTCTTACCCACACAGGGAAGTCACACTCCTCCCTCGTCAACTTCAGCCCGTTTCAATGTCACCACTGTCGACCTTTCAGCGACACATTCTCCACTTTTATGTGCTCTCCGCACATTCACCTATACACATTTCCTTGGCTTCGTTTTCATCCTTTTCTCATGAACATGTTGCCTCACTTTTTTGACTATTCCGCTTCGGACTGACCGTTCCTGAGAACAACGAATTTCGGCAGCACAACACTTTTGTCATATACGTAACTGCACAACACGATGATTCCCGCACCCTGCATCGCCCTTGCTCATAGGGAAGTAGCTCACCCCTGGTTATTGCTTTGCGACTTTGCATTATGCATAAATATTTCGCTACGCTTATCTTACTGTTGTGCAATTTTCTGTTTATCCTTGCTTTGTGTTTGATGGTATACGGTGTTTTGCGTGGCAGTTCACGTGAAACTATTCACGTCTCTTTGTCCCAAGGGGGAATTCTTGATGTAGCCATTCGGATTACGAATTAGGATTTCCTAACTCGTGATTTTTTTGTGCATTTCCAAGCACTAATAAGCTATGTCTGCAGCAGTGCTGCCACAGGCTTCTCTGCAAAAATCACAAGATTTATAAAAACTTCAATAGATCTCAAACAATCATTAGATTTAAATTTTTGCGTCGAAGTTTGCAGTTTTGCTTCAGATGATTAGTTTTTTCACTTTATACCTCAGACGCCTTTACATCATTTGCAAGTTTGTAAAAGGAGTTCATTTTGAAGACTGGAAAATCTCATCTCATCAATCTTCAGGCTTTTTTCAAAAGCTGAAAACAACATCAATCACGGATTAGTTTAGACCAATCTACCAAAAATTTAATGATTATTCTACCGCAGTGTTCCTGCAAAGAAATGAAAATATCGTCATGGCCAACACGGCAGAAATAAGCAGCACGGAATTGAAAACAGTAAGAAACTCAAATTAGAAACACGTCGTTCGGTTGGTGCAAATATTTCAAACAACGATCCGCGTAATCAATTGCACACGGATTAAAAAGGGCTGTAAAATTTAAACAAGACAACCGATCTTCTTCAAACACACATCTTTGCAAAAAATCACTAGAGTACAGTGAAAAATCACTAGATCACTACCTTAGTCTAAAAATCACTAGACCTAGTGAAAAATCGCTAGGCGTGGCAGCTGTGGTCTGCCATAGTAATCGGACATGCCACAGAAAACTAAGCAGACGCGTTGTGGCATCACGAACTTGAGCTTGAACAGGGTGCCCGCAGAAACGCAGAGAAAAACAAGCTGAATTTTCAAGACATCTGCCGCAGTGTTCCTATATAGTCGTCATCTTCCTGCTTCGCGTTTTTTGAAGAGAAACATTGCAATAAGTTGCTTCGTCGTCTTGTAATTGGCCTGTTTTCATTCTTTGCACCCCCAATTGCCCATTATGTGATCAGCGCTCCCTTCATAATCGCAAATGCCCGCAGGGACCGTGCTGGCACCCACTTTGAGAACCACTGATCTAGTTTAGTGGATTACATGAACGTGTGCTGCAGTGAACGAAATGGAACTTTTTTGCCAGCAGCAGGTTTGTTTAAAACGCAGGACGTCAGTCCAGTATTGTAGGAACTGGGGGTGCAGGGGGTGCAAGTGCACCTCCTATAGTTCTGATTTGTCAAAATTTTGAGCAAAATCTCAAAAAATTTGGGCAAATCTAGGCAAAGAAGTTTCGACACTTTATAACAATACTGCTGAAATTAAATTGCTTTGTTATTGAGTTTATAAATAAAAGTTCATCATGTCGTAGAAAACGCATTAGATATACATAAAAAACAAACTGTTGTAGTTCGTGAGAGTTGATGAGTAACTGAATTATTTGAAAGCTTGGGCAAAAAAAGGCATTTCATTTACGTACTTTATTCAGTGTACACTGTGGGAATCGCTCATGCTGCAGGAAACCTACTTCATATTGGTGGAATCTATTATAGTGTTTTTTCCTGATGATTCCGGCTCTAAGCTCTTCTAGAGGTATTAAGGCCATACAGGCATTCTGTCGCTACCTAAAATCATATACGTAATTGATTCACCATGCCATGCAGGCAAGTACGGAAAAGCTGTGTTTTTAATTTTAAGGACGGTGTTTAGAATTGAATTTTGCCATAGAGCATGTGGCGTATATGTCCTCAGCTAGGTGTGAAGTTTCTTGCTGACAGCAACCGCTGGAATGTGAATGGAATGTTAAACCTTAGAACTGTCAAGCAGATGCTCAGTGTACTGAGCCAGCTGGCTTCTGAGAATGTTCTTGCACAGCCTAGTAAACTTTTTTGCAGTTGGGTTATTAAGAACCAAACTTCAAGTACCAATTTTTTATTTTCAAGTCTATTACAAGATGTTGGTAGAGCAAAATACAATGTACCATTAGCTACAGAAAATTTATATCAGTAGAAAGAAAGTTTGTCGCATAAAATTTTTTCGGGCAAATTTGGGGAGATTCGGGTAAAATATCCTTTGAACCCCCGAAAAATTGCNTACTTCTACACCTATCCGTCAGTCTCACGTAAAGTCAGCCTGAAAACAAAGGACCGGACTGCTGTTTGTCTCCTGAAAAGCAATTGCTTTCTGGTTTGGACGCACTTTGGCTAAGATGTTGTCGCGGCAGACATTTATGGCGGTGACGAACAGTGGAGTAAATGCTGTTTTCTTTCACGTTATTTTTGGTGAGGGCGAGCATGCTGGAAGGCTGTTTTGCACAACGTTATAGCGGAGATTAATCTGCCAGTCCGCATTTTGGTGTGTAAAGAACAGCATAGGTAGGATGACAAAGACCTTCACAGTGATCGATACTTTTCGCAACCCTTGCGATGCCTACTGCTTATCAGCGACATCTAGCAGTTTCGACTGCCCGATTTGAAATGGAGGTTAGTTGGCATCATAACATAGAATTAAACAAAGGAATATTTATAGCTCGTTATGCATATATAGCAGATAGCACACTTGGATATTGACATTTTTTACGCTTAGGTTCGAGAACAAAGATAATAAACAGAAATTACTACTTATTGGTATTGCTGCATAACCACAGGCCAATCGTTTGTATCTCGAAAACCTCTTTTGTATCATCCACTATAGATGTGTTTTCCCATGGCAACAGCAGCAACTTTCAAGCCAATGACGGAACAGCAAGTGTTAGAATATCACATTTCTTTCAACGGCAAGGAACGATATAACTAAACCTAGCAGAGACCTTTTTCGTCTGCGTGACAAGGTTCGGCCCCTTCAGCAATGAAGTGAAGCTTTGCCTTATTCACATTAGAAATGACACTTTCGAACCCCTCAAACCCTGTGACCTGGATTAGTAACAGCCTCTGCCCAACCGTCGTGACGCCACTAAAATTAAGTTGTCAAAGAGTTTGAAAATTATGATACTTCGGGTCTGCAGGAAAAGCTTGTATCTCACGTTAATAAATATAGTTTCAGCGGAAATATCCTGGCTGTTGGGTTTAATTGTCGACAGGTAATTTACTATATTGTCACTGGACGTTTTATCGGAGAATGCTAACTTAAACAATCCCGAATTAAATGATACAGGCCAACTGATTCCTTGGAACGTTTGGTGCGTTGAGCAATTTCTAATCTCCTATTTCTGTTTCTCATCCAAGCTTGCCCGGAACGATTGGTAACAGTCTAAAGTTAGCAGTGACTCCACCACCACAAGCCGCAACACTCACCAGCAAGAGCTTGTTTGGCTTGTTTGTCTCGGGCGTCTCTCCTTGTCAAACAGCCGCCATTAGTGTTGCGAAAATCACTTACTTGATAGAGGATGCTGATTAATTAGCAGGATAAGGAAAATGTCGGCTTTGCTGCTTGCCAATACGCAAACATGAATAACACCCGCCGGAGCTGTTAGCACTTTTGCCCTCATTGACTGAATGCCGTAGGTTTTTAGGTCTTTACGTTGTTATGCACAGAGTTTATGGACTGATGTAATTTGCAAGGACGTACACGCGAAAGGATAGAAGAGCAATGCGTGGGATTAAAGGCGGTGGTAAAATTGATGAAATGCTTCCTGGCTGCAGAAAAATATTTTTTTTAACGCAGGGTAAATACAAACGACGCGATTTGAAGGTCTGTGTAGCCTTCTGGTGGCAACCTTTGCAAGAGGGCGTCTTTGGACGACTGGTGCGTGTTGACAGCTGCTGACGTTTGAGAATCGTCAACATGCCTCACAAGAGATGCCGTGTTCGGCCCTTATCACGTGGTGCCAGGCAGCTTGTCTGATAGACTTTCGAGCGATATCATGCAACATGCAATGGGAGACGAACGGAGGTCACGAAAAGAGCTAAGCCTCTGCTGAAGAGTTGTGAATTTTTCGTTGTATGACTGCTGGATCCGCCTGCAATGCTCTGCTGTTACCTTGCGGTTTTGCTGTGGCTGGGTGAGTGATAACAATATGAATTTACTGAACCTGAAAAACCGAACACCATGAGGTTGTGAAAACTTAATTTTTGGAGTGGAAATTTATTTCAGTTACTTCTTTAACTTCAATCTGCTAGCAGTTCCAATTTTCGAACGTGTAATATCACTTCATCGAGCGCAAGCGTCTTCTCGTTATGTTGGTCTTTCACAGCAGAAGACAACAAATAAACACACAAGATTTTATGATCGCAATTATAGTTCGAATTCAATGGAATATTTCCAGAGCAAACCTTAGAAGCAGCAACAAATAATGTCGATAAAAATCTTTAATGCCACATGCTAAAGGTTGTGATTTCAGTGAACTAGGTTTTCCCAGATGTACAGCGAACACTTTCGGTGGTGTAGACCAGTGCATGGAAGTCGGCGTTTTAGCTAGACTTTAGTATCTTGGGCTGGATGCGTCTCTGAGGTGAACATACAGTTTTTGTATTTAGCTAATATTAACAGAAAAGTTCAGAATGTAACAGAGATGTGCAAAAATTGCCTACTGAAGAAATGCTTTCATGTTATTGTGAAAATTTCAAATTTTTAGTATTTGTGTAACAGGTACACCAAAGCTAGCAAAGTGCTACCTGGCATAAAGCAGCATAATGTCGAGGCATCTTTACTTTTTGCCCTGAAAATGTTCACGTAAGTGGAAGTGGGCAAGATGCGGTACGTGAGAGGCAATGTTTTCCATCGTTCCGATGGGTCAGGATCTCCCAAGTTTTTTTGCCAGAGGGCCACAAAAGCTAACAGCAATTCGAGGGCCAGACATCTCATGTAACGAGATTAGTTGGGTCTTCGCGATATGTTACATTCTACCATATCAATAAATTTTTCGTTCTTTCATTATTGACAAAATACCTTCGCGGGTCGGATTTGGCCCGCGGGCCGTAGTTTGAAGATCCCTGCTACAGGTCATTTGTCAATTTGTTGCCATACAATGCTGTAAGTTTAATGATGAAAGGTAGAAATTATGTCCTGTCTCAATACATTCAAGCAAGAGTTTTCACTGACAAGAAAATAAACGATTCCTTGAATTTTAATCTACGAATGCCTTTCGCTGCAATGATTTCGAAAATGCGTTTCGCTTCTGTGGGCTTTCGCTGTTTTTCGTGATCAGTATTTCGTTTTTTTATTCAGGGTGACTGCGCCATATGCGTATTGGACGAAAATTAGGGTTGCTTATGAAATTACAAACTGACATCTCGGTGAAGTTTTTGAAGTAAGATCCAGTCTTATTACGTTGGTTGAGTCACTAATATCTTATGTTGAAGTTTAGGTCAGTATTCGTATGGATTAGAACACTGAATAACGAGCATGAAGAAAGCAGAGTTCGTCCCTCTAAAATAGGGTCTCCAAACTACGGCCCGCGGACCAAACCCGGCCCGCGAAGCAATTTCATCTGACCAGCAAGGACATTTTATCAATAATGAAAAAATACCAAAATAATGAAAAATTTGTTGATTTACGTGGAATGTAACATATCCCGAAGCATTGACATTACGAAAGACGGTCACGTGAATGTCAGGTGGCTAAGTATTACTTGGCTGCAGGTTGGTGTAGTCACTGATATGTTACCGCAATCAGGGGTCTATGTTAATATTGGGTACATCCAGGCGCGGACACAGGGGGGGATGCAGGGGGGATGCANCCCCCCCACCAGACCTAAAGAGGTGTTGACATGACACTTGATTTCATTGAAAATCATCGCCAAAAATATTTTTGTGTTGTACACTAAAAATTAACTTGTGCTAACAATTAGTCAAAAATTTTTCTTCGGTTCATTAGATGAGCTGGCCTTGTTTGTGGAACCTGATATAAAACAGTCAATGATCGCATGGGCGTTCGCAGGGTGGGCAAATGCCCGTTTCCCCCCCTGGAAATTGGGATTAAGAACCAAATATTTCCCGAAAAACCTGAAGTCGGCATCATAAATTCCGATTAATTGATTTAACTCTTGCAATGACAGTTTTTTTGCCGGTATGAAACTCACACTGCACAAGAGTCATGTTCACAGTTACAGTGTCATGCAGTGATGGGCTTGCAGTTCACTCATT
>JGI24159J19872_10012660_pt1 | contig 10995 bp, 7 predicted proteins | sample Ectturendosymbi4_FD_19872 | JGI IMG/M metagenome (IMG submission 19872)
GTTTCATAGTATGACTAAAAAGTTGTGCGGCCCGATTACTCAGCGGTAACTGACAAAGTGGCCCGCGATAGCAAATAGGTTCGTCACCCCTGCTCTAGAGGCACTAGTGTACGGAGGGGGGAGGCCACTGTGCCATGGCCACTCCCTCAGACCCTAAAAATAAAAAAATGTATAAACAGTATTATCTAAAACTTGCTTCCAGAATGCACAAAAATGCGTAATTTTAGGTGTAATTTTGCAAAATTTTCTCGGAGGCATGCCTTCGGACGCTCTAGAATGATCGTGCCTTCGGCACTTCCCCTAAAGTTGATTTGTGACGTCACACGATTGTGACAAAACTTGCCCCCCCCCGGAAATTTTCTGCGTACGCCGCTGTCTAGAGGCCTAACGTCTAAGTAAATATTACTGTATTTACATGTCATATTGTAAACTCACTGAAGATTTCTCGTTGAATGTGTATTTTTCTACCAACAAATGTTTTCGGCCATCATCTGCATACTGAACGAAACTACTACAGGGAACTTCCAAATAAATATTACTCGAACAAGAGCTTGGCGCTCAGAGCCTAAGGATACAAAGTCTTAAGAACAGACGTGATGAGATCTGGTCTTAGGAGTGTTTTTTGGTTTCAAGTTACCGGCATTGCTTGAAATTTGGCACCAATCTTGTTCACGTAAATTGAGAAAATAAGACATTGAAATATCTTCGATTAAAATTGCAGCCACTGTAGGTGGGTCATCGCATTTCAGTTGTAAGAATTTGCGCAAGAAGAGAAGCATGCCATGGATGAATGATCACCAATGACGTCATATAATCAATCAACCAAGATACAGGTAGTACACCCAGATCGGATCTAGGAACCCCCGCAATTATAATCGTTTCGTCGACCCACGCAGTGACATCTGCAGCGCAGCATTTTGAAAAAAACACGCCTTTTCGAAAATTCACACTTAAAACGAGGCTCAATCATCAGAAATACGAAGGAAAAGAATGTGCAAAGTTTGGCAAGTAATTACACATTTTAACCATAAACTGTGTTTTTTTAGGAGAAAAAAACAACATATGTTCAATTGCCTAGTGCGAAGCAAACCACCAATCATACGCCTAAGTCCCATGGACTTCCAAGCTGGTCGGGGAAGGTTTTGAACCAGGTTAGAGATTCTTTTTATATACAGTACGTACTATAGTTAAGAACAGAGGGTTGAACTTGCATTTCGAGAGATTAGTCTTCGTAAGCTCCCGCGACGCAGTTTCTGGTCGAAAATATATCAACCTCTAATTTCCAATTAAGGAATGAATCCACATTAGTTAATTTAGTAGATTAAGAAAATGCTGACCTACAAAATCCGGAACACAACATAAGTCTTTCGACGGGGAAGGCAACAAATATCAAAAAGGCTGACATCAGTGACATGAAACGATCAACTTTGCAGAACCCCTCATGGAAACAGATCAGCTCTTTCCAGCAGTTGATGGAACCTGTTTCTCATCTGCAGTGAATGCGTCAAGTCAGAGATCAGGTGCGCGGCTGGCGTGGCTAATGCGCTTCTCAAGCAAAAGCAATATTTTGTGAGCCTCTCCCACATCAAGGAGAGAACGCTGGTTTTTAGTTGTTAAAGCAAATTTGCAGCAACAATAAAGGTCGTGTGCAGGTTGTCACTTTGTTACAGAAAAACTTCCAAATACTAAATTTCTCCTAAATTTTATGGCTATCGGTGTTTCCAAATCAAACGCAAATCAGGCTCGTGTATTCATGGCTGCCCAGGCTATCTAGCTGCACTGAATGCAGAGATATGGTCCTTTTTCAAATATATTTTGCGTAGAACTTCGTTACATCAGTTTCGCTATACATTTTTAGCAAAGCAGTCCAACTCAATTTCAACAAAATTGACTCTAAGTCCTTCATAACCTTTTCAAAATTTCCAGCATGTACGACATTTTTCGTAACGTTTTCACATTACAACTCAAGTTAATTTTCAAAAGCAGTGTCTCTGATTGATATTCAACGCACTCAACTGTATAAGTAGAATGTGTAGGGCCTAGTTCTGCCTCTTGATTTCACCATTAACATGACATTGTGTGCGCCCAATAGAACCGCAAACCTCACAGCAGGCCTGTACAACACACGATTCGCGGGTCGCATGCGGCCCGCGAAAGCTTTACTTGTGGCCCGTGAGAGATTTATCAATTATAGAAAATGTTGCAATAGCTCGACCTCGAATAAGTAATTGTCGTTCCAGAATTTCTTCCACACTACAATGAAATCTCTACACGGAAATGAAATAGACTTTTTCGGCCCTCGGCAAATTTATGTTGATAATTTGGCCCTTCGAACTTTCTGAGTTGTGCAGGCCTGCATTACAGCATTACGAGAAACTTTTAAGAGATGCAACAAAATTATTGGAAGCTTGGACCCAGTAGCTTGACCAATGGAGCTAACTGGGGAGGAAAAGGTTTTCTTTCGTGGAAGTGCTTTGTCTCCACTTGTGCTTAGGCATTCCGGGCACCAAACAGACTCAACTGGAACAGGAAGGTGGCGACAAGTGCATGAGAAACAATGTCATTTGCTTGAAAAGACAGTTTGCTTTGTACATTTTTACATCTCGAACTTTACATCAGTCCCATTCTACCGCAGTCGTGCTTGTTTCTGTTAAGTCATGGAAACTTTGAAGACTCATTTTTCTTCGAAACGCTATTAGGAATTGCGCGTTTACCATTTTTACATACCTTGTGACAGTTACTTCTTAGCAACAGCACGATGAACCGTTGTTAATAGCAGCTGGAATTCCTAAAACTTGTCTTCGCTTTTTGCAGCATAGCAAGCACACTACGTTTGCTGCTTTGGCTACACATGGTCGTCTTAAGGGATTTTTTCCAGGGGGTAATACTCGATTTTCCAAGGGGTGGCCAAACGGATTTTTCCAGACGGGGCCAACAGTGGTCAAATGTTATTTTACCTACTCGAAAGTAAGAAAACATTTTTTTTCTACTGAAAATTTATTAGGAAAATGTCGAATTGCAAAACTCAGGGTGGACAAAAACCCCTGGCCCTCCTTTCGATACACATGTGCTTTCTCCGAGGCAAAACGAACTAAACCAAATAAAGTGCGCTGTGAACGCGCTGACGTAAGCGGAAGGTCGTCTGCGAGTGTCAGCGCCAAGAGGAAGAGCAACCACTGGAGTGATTTTGATAACAGAGCGAGCTCGGATTTTGGGCTAAAAGTTGGTTTCTTATCCAGATCACGGCACGACAGCAACACAAGCAGGTTTTCTACGCAGTTTTGAATATAAATTTCCAGACTTTTCCAAGACCTTTTCCAGACCTAACATTTCCGTATGACCTACCCAGGTCAAATACAGGTACTGTAAAATTTAACACGATATAAGTAAAATGATATCAATCTTGAATAAAACATTATGAAAATGTATGTCCACGGGTGTAGTGGGGTGGGAACTGCGTTCCCACACCTTTTTTTCACTGGTAACGTTACTTCAACAATTAGATTTTCATTTTAATTTCTACGTGTAGCGCTTGGAGCAGCATAAATGAATAAATGACAAGTTATCTCGTGTATAGAACCTTAGCACGGTTGTGTAATTACTGTTTTTGACATCAACAATATTTGCGTACTCCACGCTTCGTCTGACTGTTAGCATTTATGGTAACTTTGCTATCTTCTTCTCAGAGGAGTAACTAGTCTTGGAGTTTTCAGGTCGTTGCGGACGAGTTTACAGCTTGCCTGAGTGGATTGCGAGAAAGGAGCTTTTTGCGTGTGAGAGCATCTGAACGATATTTGGTGTTCGAGTTCGGCTTAAACCAAAATCAGAGGTGAAGTGAGGTTGGAACGCGTGGGAACGGCGTTCCCACACCTCTTTTTTTAGCACTACACCCCTGTGTGTGTCAAAAGATCAAGTCTGGTAAATTACTTTCTTTTTCCATACTAAGAGACCAAAAAATTATTTTTCCAAGACTTTTCCAGACTGGAAAATGACAAAAAAATTCGATACTTTTTAAGACTGCGTAGGAACCCTGCACAAGCGGCCTGACAAACCGAAAACTTTAAGAAATCGCCTCTCCGCTTTCTCCAAGCGCAACACCCACGAACGTACCCTGCAAGTTTACTGGCACCAGACTACAAACAGCTGTTTGCACACAATCACCGACCAAGAAAGTAACAGCTCGTCATGTAACGAACAAGACATTTAGAAAGAAAAAAATTTTCAGCGACCAATGATAGGAACGGAACAGTAAAAGAAATGTTCCACTATAGCCCAACTACGCAAAGGATAAGCTTTAATGTGTGCCATAAAATATGGCGGACGGTTAATATTACGAACAGCAGCGTGAGACCTTTCCAACTGCAAGCCACAGACATCCTGCTTAAATGCAAGCAAAAGCAGGACCCTGGGTTCACAAGGACATCGAAATTCGAACGACGCCTGCGTGACAAAACCATTGTGATGTAACAACGGGCAGTTACGCTGTCTTGCAACAACCCGACCATTTCCAAGCAACACGGGCAAAAAAAACGAGAAACCAAGTTGCATTCAAACTGCACGGGTGAGTGATTTTCGAACGAAGGCATCTTAATCATTGTTTTCCACTGTTCGTCACACGCGCATTTATCTGCTACGAAGCAGTGCAGAGCAAACAAATCAGTTCAGCAACACGGTCAATAGAGAATGCGGCGCGCGGAAAGATGGCATTTCTGTGAACGGAACGCAACGACACGAATAGAACAGCAGGCAGCGACGTCCACGCCCCAAACACCGGCACTACTGAGCATAATAACGTCAAGAGCTACAAGCTCACCGAAGCAGGCACTGTACAGCAGACTCGTGGATCATGGCAACAAACAAGCTTTGGGTCAGTCAGGACCGCAACGTGAAAATGGTGGCGCACTGGGAAATGGCTCTTCGCAGTAATTTTTTTAAAATTGCTGCAAAAAGCCGTTTCTGTAATGATTTTTTTCTCTTTGTGGAATTTTTTTTGGAAAAAAAAACTTCAAAATTCTGTTTTTTGGGACGTTTCGTCAGAGAATGCCTGGAGTCCGAGTTCGTCAGGGATTAAAATAGGGACTGCTGATTTTTCGGAATTAAATTTCACAGGAAGAAACTCGAGCATGGCATTGACACGCAACAAGTAATTCAACGAAATGAATGCATCTACAGGACATAAGTCTCACAAACCCAGTGTTGCAAGCTAGTGAAATACCGTTGAAACGCACTCAGTGTTTCGCTTCTGAAAAACACGAAAGTTCAAATCATAAACACAGAAATCAACTGTCACGCCAGTGGAGAACGAATGGTAGTTAAGTTCACCGAAGCAAAAATCATATCAGCTGCTAGAGCCGAGCAGGCATGATGGCCGTGGTCGCCAGGGCAACGACATTACGCTTGTTAAATTCTCACGTCTTCCATCTTCCCAGTCGCAACAGCGCGACAACTTCGCGAAGGCAATTATCTACTAGAAAAGACCATGTTTTCGACACGGCATTCGGCAAAAATGCCTTGCAACTTTTAAACAAGCGGAAAACTTGCTTCAAACCGCCGACGGTAATGAGCATACCGGAGGGGTTCGTGCTGGTATCAATCACGAACGTTTCTCGCGTTTGTGGTGAATGGTAAACTCAACTCGACCCGTGGTCGTCTCAGCGCAAAACAACACAGACAATTGTCTCGCTCGCGAAGTCACAAGTCACGCACAAACACGCATCAACCGAAGACGCGCGAACCGCGAGAGGATTCGTTTAACGGAGCGATATGTCCGTCGGAAGAGACTTTAGCGTTTAAAAGTTTGCTGGTGCGATTAATGAGTTCGCACATATCCAGCGAACCCCGCTTTGCAACAAATACAAGGTTCTGCCAGATGCGCCGACTGACCAATTAGAAATACCGCTGTCTAGCTGGCGCAAAGCACATGCAGAGGACGGGCGAAGACAGTCGTAGCGTTGTGATGGCGATGCATCGCGCTTCCAAGTTGCCATGGTAACGCGCGGAGTTTCAGAAATTGCACGAGATACTGTCCGAGTTCTATTTATCGCACAAACAAATCGATTTTTACGGCAACGGTGCCGAGGTTTTGACGCGCATGCGCAAGTTGCCGACGAAACGAAAACAAAACGTCGCGTGATCTGTGGTTATCGAATGGGGGAATCACCTACAGCAAAACGAATTTTGCGGGTGTGAACGACGGACCGCGCATCTTGCACTGAAGACGAAGAGAACCAGATACATGAAATAAAAACAATATTTAAGCCGTGCTCCATTCACGGTTGCTGACGCAGCGGACAAGCACATGCGAGCGACAGTGCCAGATGCTGGGGCCTTTGCGACATAATTGCTGCGTTTTAATTTGAAGCAACGCTTTCACTGGTCACGGCGAGGGTTATAAAATGCTACAAATCCGGAAAGCGACAATGGCGTTGAGCAGGCAGGCAGGCAGCAGCTTTGTGCTAAATGAACTTGCTCAAACGATCCGGCCTGCTCGTAAGCTCCTATGTGCGCAAGTTTACAGCAAAACCATACGATGGCGCCTTGGGCGAAACTATTATTATTACATCGCGCGAATGTACTCTTTAGCAAGAGGTGCGGCGCTTTGAAGTAAAGCGACTTTCATCTTTGCAATCTCCGCAAGTACACTTAATCTTTGTGACGAAATGAACATTGTAAGCAAGGTCCTTTTCGACGCAGATCTGCAGGAATCAAAATGGCGTCGTCGATACCGGTTCAAGGCGTCAGTCGCTTGGGGTCACGTGGGAACAGCGATGCGGAACGGACGTTGTGCAATCCCAGGTACAACATCGTCACTCGCTCCATGCCTTGAAATAAGATAAACGTTGGCGAGACTTGAAGAATATGTTAAAGATGTTCACGCAGTGTTTCAATTTCACATTCACGCTAACCGGTGCAAACTTTCATGACCAAGCTTTTCGTCGCATCCGGTTTAGAACTAAACCAACGTCGCATCCGCAGAGAACAATTAAATTTTCCTACAGTTTCGCAACAGGGACATTCTTTCAAATGCGCCCCCGTGTCCTCGGAAGCACTCCACAAGTTTTTGAGACAGAACTAAACAACGAAATTTAACAAGAGTTTTTGTAAGGCAACCTTTGCAAGTTATTCAAGCAACTAAAAAAACTATTTTTCTCTGGCAAGAGCGTCAGACTGTTTTTGTTCCAACTTATGCAAAATACTTACACAACTTATAACCGTCGCAGCGATTTTAAAACTTGCAAAGAAGTGGTATTCCACAGGATTTGCGTTTTATAGTAAAAATCCATCCCTCAATCCGCTATATCGAACAAATGTCTCATCGACGTCATCCATGGTTGTCGGAAGGGGGGTGACAAAAGAGGCCTTTCCCCCTGGATTTTCAAATTTAATATTTTGCTAAAAATTTTTACTAGAAAAATGTTTTTCTCTTAGCTTAGGAGTTGATAAAATAAAATTTCACCCATGTTGCCCCCCCCCTGTAAAAACGTCCTTCCGACGCCCATGATGTCAGCCAATGAACGGTCTCCTCACCGATGCCACCGCCAGCATGAGGTGGGCAGCCGTATCTGAACGAATCAATGTACGCCTCGATTGTCTTGATGTCGATACCGTGGACCTTGGCCCGCTCAGTCAAGAACTCCGGATCGTGGACCCGCTGGGCCCCGGACAGGATCTCCTCGCCGCGCATGAACATATCGTACGAATTCGACCATTTCTGTGATTGAAAGTGAAAACAAATGTACAAAACTGCATCCGTCGCCGCTCTTAAATAACATCGTTGTCGCTTTGCGTTGACTGATTGCATATTGGTCGTACTTTTATTTAGATTATACTTTGACAGAATGCGGGCAAACAATGACAGTAACAAAAGTTTTCTCCAAACGGTGACAAACCAGGCCCATAGCCAGGTTTTGAGGGGCAAACGCAATTTTAGGGGGCAAGATTTTGTTTTCACTGTATGTTTAATAACAAAACTATGGGGTTTCTGAGGGCAAAAAATATAGGGGGTACTGCACCCGAATGCCCCCATGGTTACGGGCCTGTGACAAACCGGAAGCCGGGCAAGTCGAGTCGCGCGGCGTTAACGGTGCGAAAGCATTATGCCACGAAATTATTTGTTCTGCTCGCAATTGAAAATACAGGATTACCAGATATATATGCGAAGAAGCCAACTGAGAATACGGCGCAGCAACTCACAGGGTTGTGTGGGTCGGGCATGGTGTAGAAGGGCCGAACAGCAAGAGGGTACTTGTCCAGGATGTAGAAGTCAGTGCCGTACTTCTGACGAACCAGACGACCGAGCAGCTTCTCTGACGGCGTGCTGCATCATGTCAAAGTGGCGGTTTACGTTCTTTTTCATACGAAAACACTGGAGGTGGATCATGCATTGTGACGAATGAAAGAAAACGGGAACCTCGTACACTGACGAAACACTGCACCACACAATGCTGTTTTTTTCACTGCATCGACAAAAAACGTTATTTTTGGCCAGTCGAGATTTTTAAGGAAAAAAAACAGATGTTTGATGTGTTATTTGAAAAGCGACTTTGCGACCTCATAAATATCTCAAGAGTGAGATGACACTTTGAAGTGAAGCATCCGCGCGCGTTCGAGGATAAATTGCAGTAAGGAATTCAGCGACAACACGTAGAATGTGCGGTTGGTTTTATGTCAAACGACACGTTCAACAGTGGAGGAGCATCTGTGCCGTTGACAGCGGAAAGGATGCGATTGAAAACGTCATTGAAAAAGCTCGTTAGGCTCCTGGCAAGACTACAGCACCACAAGGAAGAGGTAATCCAGGAGCGGGCATGCAAGCTTTACAAGCTTCATATACAAGTTTGTAGGTAGCAGGCATGCTGCCCAACGAATACTTAAAGTGACCACATGACGCAGTAGGGGTATACCTTCCCTGTTGTGCACAGCAAGGGCGGATCAGGGGAGGGGGCGATCGCCCCCCCCAAAAAAAAACCTAGTAACTTTAATCACCATAGTTTCGCACAATTAAGAAAATAACATTCGCGATTTAAGGCCATTTTGTCGTCCATTTTTTATCACAGCAGTGTTGTGAAGTATACTTCATCTCTTTTACAGTAATGAACCTGTAATGAAACTTGACTACCAAATATTACTGAAATCGCCCCCTAACCTTACTGGCTGGATCCGCCCCNGGTGTACAGTGCCGTCTATTGGATCCGCCCCTGGTGTACAGTGCCGTCTATTGGATCCGCCCCTGGTGTACAGTGCCGTCTATTGGCAATTTCAACCTTGGTCACAAGACCGGCAAAACATTTTAATGACATATGCATTTTTCAAACGTTTCAAAATCGCTCTTTCAGTGCGAAACATCCTTCGTCGCGATAGTTGAATTTTTAACACAACTCGATTACTACAGCAACCAACTGACGAGCCTACAAACGAGAGCGAGCAGCAAAAGAACATCGTTCAACTCACGACAGGTCTTCCTCGTCGCCCATCTCAACGCCAGCATCGTTCAGCATCTTGATCGCCTCCGGGTACTGGAGGATCAGCGAAGGTTCGAGAAACTTGAACGGCTCGGCGGGATACTGACGCCCGACTGTGTCGATCTCTTGCTTGTAACTGAAACGGGAACTCGTTAAAAATCTTTTCAATGCGCATAACACAAGAAATATGAGCGTGCACTTGGAGAACTATCCCAGCTGGTCTGTACTTCTTGTACACTCCCCAATAAGTGAAGCTGTTCTGTGATTTTTATACACTCCCCAATACGTGAAGCTGTTCTGTACTTTTTTTACATTCCCCAATACGTGAAGCTGTTCTGTACTTTTTTTTACACTCCCCAATGAGTGAAGCTGTTCTGTAGACTAGTTTTTATACACTCGCCGTGTGCGAAGCAGGTCGCTAGTTTTCGTACTGCAAATGCATGACGTGACAGCATTTGATTTTCGTACTAATAAGAATTTAATGGTATTATTGCAACCAACGCTCAAGCATGGGCGTCGAAATGGGGTGCCTTGCCCCCCTGGATTTTAAAATTTGATATTCTCCCATTAACTTCTCAGTAGAAAAATGTTTTCCTCTTAGTTTCGAGCTGGAAAAATGAAATTTCATCACTGTTCCCCCCTCTCCTCTAGGAAAATGTTTTGGATCACCACAGAGAAAAATCAAGCCCCAGTAAAAAATCCTTCTGACGCCCATGCGCTCGAAGCTAATGTTGCACTTTTTGATCTGTTGCCGATCGATAACACCTGTCTCATATTACGGTTAGAAACTCACTTGTCGCGAAGACCTTTGAAGATTGAGATGAACATGTCGCCGATCACTTGCAGGACTTCGTGGTAGTGATACTGGAAAGCCATTTCGAGATCGAGGCCAACGAACTCGGTCAGATGCCTGTGGGTGTTTGAGTCCTCGGCCCTGAAAACTTGGGAAGTAACGCAAGAATTAGCTTCCTAAGGCCAGAAAGGGTTTAATCCGCCGAATCTGGTCAAACTGGCAAAAATATTTCGTTCCTGAGCGAGTGAAGAAAAATGAATTATTTTTTTTTGCGCAGGTAACGTTTTTAAAACTCGGGAGCAATTGATTATCTCACGTTTGGCAAGCTGCAATTTCTAACAACCTGTACGATCGGAAACAATCATATTTATCTACATCTCCACAGAATGCCACAAGCTGTAGGCCAGTGTTCCTTCTAAGCCGAAAAAAAAACGGCACTTTCGGCACTTTTTTTGGACGCCAGCCGACAAATATTTTGAAAATCGGCACTTGCATTTTTGGACGCAATTTCCTTCACTGGAGAAAATTTCACAAAACAAATATTAAAATATTTTTTCAAAGAAGTACGCGACATATTTTCACGATTGACGCCGTTCTCAGGTCACGGCAGAGAAAGCTCAAGCGCATTTAGGGAATTCCCCGCTTGCAAAGTTTATAAAGAAGTTCTGGGCGCAGTTTCCCGATTTTTGCGTCTCAAAACAAAGCTGTTTTTCCGTGAAGTTCAGATACATTTTTTGAGTT
>JGI24159J19872_10012661_pt1 | contig 10995 bp, 4 predicted proteins | sample Ectturendosymbi4_FD_19872 | JGI IMG/M metagenome (IMG submission 19872)
GCAATTGGCAGACAAAGACGTTTCTCTCCCTGGGAATCATGATGGTTCGATTCCCCGGCTTGAATTGGCACAGGCGGGCAAAAGTGCCTCTTCATTTACTTCTTATTACACAACTGTTTAAGATGGAACAAATCTACATGTTATTGTGTTTAATTACATTTTTTAATCTTAATTCTTGAATATTCAAGGTAATCAAGAGTTCAATAAAGAACAATTTCACAATTATTCAAGAACTTTCAAGCACGCCGGAAAATACTCAAGGAAAACAAAAGGCTTTTCAAGGATCAAGGACATAATCAGTTTTGATAGCAAATTGAAGAAGTCCTTGGCGCTCAAGGATGTCTTGCAACCTTGGGCCGGGGAGGCAGTAGAAGAGTTGAGGGAAATGCAAACTTATGAAAAAACAAAAAATTCTTCAGCAATATGTTTGTTTCTGTTCAGCAACAATGTTGACCTCAAAAAAATAACAGAAATTATGGAAAACGTTCTGAATTTTGTGGGTGTGTAAATAGCTGCAAAAAAATTGTTTCAAATCAAGCTTGATAAACCATGAATATCCCTATGATGCTCACTGTTATGAAAAGCAACCTGCGCTCCCGTCATCCCCCCACTCTCCGACACCCTTGGGAATTACTGAAAAGTTCACAATTATAAGTAACATACTCAATTCCGCTGTCCATTTGCAATTAGAATTTTGAGAAAGTAGTCACTATTTATTTAAACATTCCACAAATAAAAATCACCATAACTACCTTCAGAACCACATCAAATCCATTACAACACGAAGCTTGTCAAACCATCAAAGATCAAATAATTTCCTAAACAACAGATCTGTTGTCGCAAAAACGTACTGTTAAGGTTTCTCGCTGCTCTAAAAGCATGCGCAGTTGCATGCACTGTGAGTGCCGGATTCCCGTTTATTGTGACGCAACTATATATTGAGAACGAAGTGGGAAAGTTCATAACCCTGGCTATCTGAAAGCATTGTGTCGCAATCGTGACTCACGATTCGTGAGTCAAACCACATGCGAGCCAGTGTTGCCAATCTTGCGATTTTCCCGCGAATTTGGGCTTGTTTTTTTGAGTTGCGAGTTGTTTTGAAGACTTGTGAGTTGCTTGTTGTAGGCTTGTTTTAATTGAAATTTGCTTGTGTCTTGGGCTTGTTTTTTGCAGATTTCTGGTTGATGGATTGCTTCTTTTCAAATTTTATAGCACTTTTTCTGTTCTAATTTACTGCTGAGGGCAATTTGGGCGTTTTTTGTGAAAATATGCTCATTTTGGGCTTATTTTTTCGGATGTGCCTCCCTGCTTTTCTATTTGATTTTCCTGCCAATGCATGTTGGACTTATTTTTCGGTTAAATTACCTATTTAGGGTTTGTGTTTCAAATTTACTTGCTTATTTTTGCAAAATAACTTGGCATCACTGATGCGAGCGCTGATTGCTGGTGGAGACACAAGCGACGCCTTGAAACGTCACTAAGGTTCGTAATTGCTCTCTTTGCGAACCTTGGCGATCTTGATGAGATTTCGCAACTGGGTACCAGCGACTGGCATTCGACATTGTGTAAATCGTAATTTTTACTTAGCATCCGCTGACATTAGATATTTCGTATTTGTTACGTGACAATTCAACCTCAATTTATGCCCCTAAAATGCTGCGTCCAGGGCAAATGTCCCTCCTTTCCCCCTAGTTACACCACTGTCTTCAAGACAGAATCGTAAGTTTGTTTTAAATTATGCACACAGCCAAACATACTGAAATTGAACCTAGCTACAAAAACTGTCATATTGACAAACTTGAAAACAAAAGCCGTATAGTTCACAAGCAACGAACTGTTGAACCCAGTGCCATATTTTTTCCAAGCATTCAATTCACTTAAACGCAAGTTTACCTAGCAGTAGCCTGTACTTCCAAGCCCAGCTGCTTTAAGTTTTCGCTTGATGCTGACTTTTCTCCGAACTAACCTGAAACCGATCGATCAGATCCAAAGCAGCCTGAGCTAAATCTTTCCTAATGCTGCTAGCTTACTGTAAACAAATCAACCAAAATCGGTTGAAAACAGTGAAAAGAGCAGCTACCTGAATTTCTGCGGACAGAAGAGCTCTTGCGAACTTTTTGCTTTGGCCACCACTCACGCCAAAGTAGCGAATAGTGGTAAAATGGTGATAGCTCGTTACCGCATCCGTTATTTTTTTCAAAAAAGAGTAGCACTCCCGCTATCGCTACTGAAAAATTAGCTCGCTACAGTAGGTCGCTATTGCTCAGCTTTGCGTTCTTTACATTGTACCGTAGCCTAATCTTGGACGTTTTGTGTAGGTGTTCCACAATGGTTTTGATTGATAGGACTTGACGGCAACACAGGTTGTTAAAAAATGTTTCATGGCATTGATTTTAACTGCACACGAATTCTTTTCTAGGTTGCATTGAAAACTCAGAGTATACTTGCCATGAGTAATTACACAATTCCCTTGGAAATTTGATTCTGATGTGAGGTTCGTAATTTTTTGTAGGCTACATTAATTTATCCATCAAATTTTATTGAATACATGACTTTATTCGTCATTGTCTGTGTTGGTGTCATTGTCTGTGTTGGTTTAATCTTAGTTTTTGTTTATAAGAATTGGAAAGCTTTTTGGACGCAACAGTTTCGTTATGAACTTCGAGTGAAGTGACAGGATGCAGTCGTCCTTTTGCCGCCACATCCTCTTGTTCGCCCTCAAGCGTTTGAGCGTGCCGCACTTGTTTATACTGCCTCAATGGGTTCAGTTGAAAGGTTTGTCATCTTCTGAGGCAGGCGACAAAGCATAACTCTACTCAGTACTTGTGCTGTTATGTACTATTTCGCTTTTTCATGAATGTGTGACGATGCGTATGTAGTATCTTATTACCTTACCACTAATTTGCATTCCTATCATATTTTTGTTCTTGACCAACCACAAACGCGGTTTAAGCAGTGTAGTGTCCGTGCTGTGTAGTGTGTTGTGTAAGTACTCATAATACTGTCCTGTGTAAAGAGCAGCTTATACTATAGGCTAATGGGCTATCTAACTCTTACTCTGCTCTAGTAAGTAGGCTAGCCTAGTTCACCTCTAAACCAAAGATTATTAAAGAATGAAAGCATTGTTTACTATTGACTAACCCAGTATTACTTAGTCTACGCTATCAGTCATTGTAATTGGCTACTGTACTGCTTAGTAGGCCTAGTGAAGGAAGGAAATTTGATTGGTTTACACAAGATCTGAATCATGCCTCTTATGTTGTTTAGTTATTGGTCAGTGATGCCCAGATGTACATAAAGTAATTTGGGATAACTGCTATTGTTTAGAGTTAATTTATGGTGATAAGAATGGCTGACAACATTCCACTAGTAATTAGTAGGCCTACGAAAATATCTCCATGGGATAGAGTAGGTTACAGTATAAGCAATTATGAACTTCCTCTTTCAAAAGTTTGTACACGAAATGGAATTTAGAAATTATTATAACCTATAGCTGATAGTATATATCATGCCCATCAGATTTGAAAACAAGGTAATGAATGATAAAGAATGCAGTCAATGCCTTAACATCCAAGACTAAGACTTGGTTAATGCTTTAACAAGACTGAGACTTGAGAAAAAGTAGCCAAGGCCAGGATCTTAATGACTTAGACTTTAAACTTGCAAATGTGTTAGCTTTACTAAAATTTTTCTTAAATTTTTTTAAAGATGTCACTAACCTCTGTAACTTCATTAAATTTTTTGTATTTGCTGCCTTTTTTGGTTTTCTCATATGACAAACAATGAACAGGTTGATTATAAAAACTTTACCAAGCTTATCAATGAAAGAGTCAAAGTCTTAAAACAATAGGCTCAGTACTGAGACATGCAGCCTTTGCGATAGAAAGGGACCAAGAAACAGTAAAATGGATCTTGAGGCAAGTATCAAGACTAAGAGTAAGCCTTTAGGCCTAAGAACATTTTTATAACTAATAACCCATGTTGTTTTTAAAAATTGCATTAAACAAATTTGTAACCTTTCAAAACCTTGATGAACTCTCAGACTAGGTTCAGCTAGTATAGGATGCACGGTGAGAAATATGGTTGTGAATCATTTAATGTTTGCTGATGATGTGTGTGTGTTCAGTGTTCAGCCTTGGTATTAATGGACTCCAACGTCTTCTGGATATTTGTGGTGACTATGTTGCTGAACACAAAATCACCTTTAATTGTGACAAAGCAATTGGTGTTCTTTTTTACCTAAAAAGTATGACGACCTGCTCCATCAAATGTTTTTCTGAATGATATATGTGTACAATTTTTTGACCAAAGTTGTATACCTTGGTGTGTTGCTAATTGCCTCACTAAAGGATGATGATGATATTCAAAAACAAGTGACATTGCTATACTCCGGGGCACGTTAGATTAGTGTTCTCCTGCAATAAAAAACACTTTATTTCGTTCCTATTGCATGCCAATGTATGCTTGCCAATTGTGGAGAAAATACACATTGAATAGTATAAAGCGCTTATGCACTGCATACCACAATGCTTACTAAAAGATGCATTACATTCCAGAAATGTAAGTGGTTGCCCACACCAAGTTAACCATTGTGTCACGACTTGTGATGCCTTATTGAGAAACATGAAACAACCTGTATTGGTTTTAAAAAGTTATGTTTTTTATCTAACTTTTTTATCCAATCTTTTCAAATGTCTGATGCTTTTTACGAATCTTCACATTTCCTCAATTATTTAACGCTCCTATATGGTGGTGACCAATTGTATTGGTGTACGCATCAGCGCATCTCATCAGTATTGTTTTTGCATAAGATAATGAAAACCTTCTGTGTGCTTCATGGCACCTCAGGGTTTCTTCATTTACTTGTGATTCTTGTATCACTAACGTGTAGACAATGTGTGCAAACCAAACATACCAAAAGTAAGACATATTATTAGTAAAACGTTAACAGCCAAATCCTGCTTTAAAATTCAGGAAAAATAATTGGCTGCCGATCTCATGATAAATGCATTGAAAGACATTTGAAACCTTGATTGGAACAATTTGCATGCCTTTGTGTGTCAATATGCACCCCCATCTGATTCATTTTTTACTTTATTTTCTGTTAGCTGTTTACCTTAAAGTTTGATGTTAGAATGCCTTCATTTCTCTCCCACCACTGGATCCCTGTATGATGATAGGTGAATCTGAATGACATATATGTTGGGGTTCTGTTAAAGTGTTTTGCTGCTATCAGTGTTGATTGTGTGCAAATGTCTATTCTGTAAAACTACGGCTAAACATTTTTTCTGCTCTTGCGCCTGTGAAATGGACCACGAATCTGCGATAAATAAATTATTATATTATATTTATGCACTTGTAGTCTTGCTTACTAATACTTAGGTATGTGTTTGTTTGCTTTCAGTTGCTGGAAAAGCTGTAGTAAGTATAACAGAAACTAGCTTTGTCTGAATATTTTTCACAAGTAGATTTGTTTTTGTAGTAAAACAAGCTAAGTGGTGTACATATTCTGTTAGAAGCAACTACTTACTGACTCAAGGCTGTGTTTGGTAAGATTTTCAAAACTTGTAATTTGATAATAGAATTCAATGCTAATAATAACAAAACTTGTGAAGTTTTGCAGAGCTCTGTTTTACAGAAAAAAATTGTGTTAAATTCACCAGTTTAGCTGTGTTTCAAAACTAGTTTTATGGCCATAGTGTTGATGCTGTGCTCAAACCAAAAATTAAATTTTATTATCTCTTCTGTGAAGCAGTTCTTGAAATGGCAGTAGTATGCAAGCACTTCATCAAAATTTTTAAGAAATGTTGTGTTGATGCATACTCCTAATGTAGCTAATGTTTCAAACTAAACAGTTGTGACTTATGCTGTTTTGCATATATCAAAATTTCTGAACATGCATCTGGTAATGTCATGGCCATTCACAACTGATCATATGTGTTGTATTCCAATAGAATTTTTCAAACCCTTTTATCCCATTTAGTAGCTTTGTTGGGAAGGTAAAAAGCGGAAGGGACTATGACTTTGTTTCCAGTCCTTAAATTAAGATATTTGTTGATTGGTGGAGATTTAATCTGTAAGGTTTCTATTTGGAAAATTGCACCTGTCATAATAAATATTGTTATACAAAGAGTATAGCATATTTTAAAATTTGTTAAGAAAATTTATTAGTGATTTGGATCGACCTTTAAAAATACTGTATGTTTTCAGGTTGTATAGGGTGGTCATGCTTGCTTTTAAGATTGACATCTAGGTGGACATATATTTGTTGTTGAGATGACATTTAGTCTATTCAGAGGATCCTTTCAAATTTATGAAAATATGCCCTGTGGTAGTTGCAGAAAACCTTCGTAGATTGGTAGTTAACAGGTGTGCAATACCAAGGTTTTCCAAAGCTGGTGATCAATGAACTCAGCTTTTATTTACTCATGCTCAGTGCTCAAGTTTCCAGTTCAACTAAAGGAAAGGACTGCTCGAGTTTTTAATTTATTGACAATAGTTGTGTCATTCTTAGTTTTGATCAGTTTCAAATCTTTTACATCTAACATGTGCATTGTATGATTTGACTAAGATTCCAGCTGTGTATTATGAGCACTCATCAGCTTCATCTATCTGTCTTTCGACTGCAGGTCACCACAGAAATACAGATATTTTCTCTTAGTGCCTATAATAAATTCTTGTTTCATTCCAGGTATGTGATGGACAGTGCTTCCTGCTATTCACCATGGTCCACTAATGCTGATGAGAGAAAGTATGTTTATGCATGTTACTATGATAAAAGCTCAGGTATTAGTGTCGCTTTTTGTTTGATGCTTCTTTCATTATTAAATTATTAGAGTTTCATATCACATGATAAGCATCGGTGTGAGTGAATGATGTTGCTTCATTAGTTTTTTTTGTGCATGATCCTAGCATGTCACCAGGTTTTGATGAATGGGGATCCAACAGAAACAGAGGCCCTTATCAACGAAAGGTTAACAAATGTCATTGCCTGTTTCTAGCAATGCATCATCAATTCCAAAAAGGGTTATGCCCACGGTTGAGAAAAAACTTTTTTTTTTCAAAAACAAAACACCTGGGATTTTTTGAAAAAAACGTGTTTTTTTTGAGTTTTTCAAAATGAAACAGAATTTTGTTCTTTTTTAAAAGAAAACAGAAAATCCCCATTCTGAATTGTTTTTATTCCATCATGCATATCACGATTTTCAAAATCACACAATGATAACTTGTACGTACTTATGGCATTCAAAATTGAGGGTAAAGAAATGTACCCTATCTTTGTTTTCGCAATGTGTTGTTGGTCAGTTCACTCCAAGTGGTAAGGCTTGGCAAGCATGCGCACAGCAAACAGAGAAAAACCACTCTCACACAAACTCTGCAGTTTCACGTCAAGTTTATGTAGCCTACGTGCCCTGTTAGTTCAGCATCTATATTGTGTATTTTTTCAATATATGATTTGGTATGGTCCAAAATCAGAAAAAGTTTAGATGCAGAGAAGGCAGAAAAATTGGTTAAAATACACCGATTGTGCAGAGCTGAAGAACATAACCGTTAGAATTAGTCAAACTGTTCGATTTAATTTTCTTTTTTCAAGTCCTTTAAATTTCATTTCTGTTCGTTTTGTTTGGTTTTTAAAACATTTGTAGGTAACTGTACAAGTGTCCCACGTATTTTTATTTTTTCTTAGTACTACATTTACTTAGTACTTTACTTTTACTACACCAGCTCAAACTGCTCTATGGGCCTCCAGCAGGCCATGGGCCCATTAGTTGACAAACACTGCCGTAAAGCACATTACAGTCTAGGTATATATTATAAAAGTGATTAGTGTGTTGTGGCTCTTATATCAGAAATTTATTTTTATCATTAAAGTTCAAGAGTAGAAAAAATTTGCAAACACTGAGAAGAGATTTTTCCTTTTTCACTGTTAACCATAAGATCTCAGATGCCACTAGTATGAGAGGTAAGTACCGTTTTATCCCTGGACTTTAAAATAAAAAAGTGTGCATGTAGTCCTTGGCTGAAAAAGTTTTGGGACATTTAATTTAGCTCAATGCTGTTTAAGGTCTACTCTGTTCATCAACGCACATTTCATAAAATCATAGCCATTTGAAATGTTTTTTCTTCATGTAGGTCAGATGGTGCTTTGCATGATCTGGTTGCACAAATACTTAATGATGGACATTCAGAAGTTATGACAAGGTAGTGTTCTATGTATGTTTTTGTCAATTAAACAAATTTGTTCAAACAATGAGAGTATTGTTGAGCAATTATATATTTGTTTTAAGTGATGTATTTCACTTAGAGCAGTTCTCAACCTTTCATGGTTTGTGGGCCCCTTCCAAAGACTCTCAACACTTGTGGCTGTCTGCTCATCAATAGGGTTTTGCAATATCACATCAGAGCTATTTAGTAAAGGCCTCTGCTCGTGGCTCCCCGAGAATCACTCTGGCCCCCAAGGGGAGCCGAGGGCTCTGGTTGAGAAATCCTGACTTAGAGAGAGCTTCTTTGTTAAGTTGATATTGCTCATTTAGACAGGTAACTGTAAGATTCAGACATGAAATGCTTTCCAAAAGTTGCAAAAAATCTCTGAAACACTGAGGTGTAAGCTTGTTCTTAGATTTGCAATCATCTCTACAAAACCTTTCATTAAAAGTTTATAATAAATATCTACAGTATGCAGCAAGAGTACAAGCATGATTGTTTTCATTCTCTGCAATCATATGTTTTATCCATGAAATATAAGCACATTCATATAAAAATAGCTACTGTTTGTACTTTGTGACAACAAGTAGTTTTGGTTAGAGGATATTTAAACTACTGCAATTAGTACCACATAAAATGTTAAGATATACAACAGTTTTACAATACAAGCACAAAAATACAGAGTAGGTTGTTGATATATGTTTTTTTATGCCCCAGCTGCAAGAACTGTCGTTTTCAATCAGTATTCTATTGCTTAAAAATTACAAAACCCAACAAAACGAGTTCATTAGTGAGGAAAGGTTCTGTGTGTTCATCAGGTGACTTCTCAAAAAAATGACTTGGCTGATGTCAAGCTGATTCCTGAATATTTAGCTTGACATCAACCAAATCATTGCTTGAGAAAAAAATCTTTTTGGGAGGAGAAAAAAAACTGACAGGCTTGCACTAAAATGGTCAGTTGTAGCAAATTAATTTTAACATTGTATTTCTGTGAGAAGTACACACAAAGTGTCGCAAACTAATTGCACTTTCCAGTTAATGGCTGCACAAGTCCCAAAATATAATGATGAATGTATTGCCATTAGCACTTTTTTGTGTATTTAAAGGTTTTATGTTTCTTTGCCTTATTTGTGTTACAGACTACTGCAGTCTGTGGTAGATAAAATTTACTCCCTAAAATTTCCTTGAAACCATTTAAAAATGAAACATCCCAAATTCCAATTATTTCAGCAACAAACAAAGGATACTGTACCTTGTTATGGACAATTAGATGCCATCATAAATGTCTGTTATGCTTAAATATGGATGAATTGTTTGATTAATGTTATTTCAGAAGCCCTTGTTTTATTAGTTATGCTAAAACACACAATGGTTCTGTTCGTCACTTTATATTTTTACCAAGGGTCGTTTCGATTACAGAAACTGCAGTAACCCTGGAAACACTTGCCATTTGCCTTCTGAAAACGATGATGGGGATGAAAGAAAATTTCAAGGGTCCAATCCATTCTGCACTCCATCTCCTGCCAAACAGGTATAACGTGCAGCTGTTGTTTTTGGCATATCACTTTTCAACATTTCTTAGAGATTGCTGTAGCTCGGTAAAAAGTTCCATTCAGGCATATTGTTGTGGGAAGACATTTTTGATATGATCTAATGAAAGAATCTCGTTTTCCGTTCGTGATTTATTTAGTGCATAACAATTATTGTTTTGTAATGATATTGCCGGCTTTTCGTCGTTTGGTTTATTTATTGCAAAACGAAATAATTGGTACAATTGGTTGGGCACGCACCATCAAAGGTTGTAGGCTGCACGAGCTCGATCCCCAGTCGGGTCATACCGAAGACTTTGAAAAAAGTACTGTACCTGCGACTTTTCCATCCTCGCGCTCAGCGTAAATGTGTGGGTGCAAGGAAGTCTCGCGCGGTGCTGCCATTGACTCGCCATCAACGCAGCATTCACTATGAAAGCAACCGAGCGGTCTATGGCGCAAGCAAGCGGTGATGGGCGCCGCTGACCACTCGTGGCACTCCGTTTGAGTACAAAAGCGAGCATAATAAAACTGAACTAGCTCACGGTAAATGTATCAGTGCCCGTTATGTAGTTGACGTGATACTGTACCACTTCATCCTTCTTCCGTGACAATTTCACAAGTCCTGACTTCTAAGTGAATATTATTTTTATCGGGAACAGCTATCTTTCCCGTACTCACAAGAAGATCTTGTTTTAGTGATATGCTCATTGAGTCAGGCGCTAACAACTTGTTGAAATACTCAGACATTTGCTTAATTTAAAATAACCAAATAGTTTTAAGTTTGGTGCAGGATAGTTGTTACGATTGCTTGTTAATGTTTGCCGGTTGTATTTGCTAGTAGGTACGTTATATAATAGTTTTTCGTTGCTTCTGACGAAATGTTGCATTAGATTTAAGCTTTTTATGATGAGCTCGCGATCACAGTCACAAAATCGTATTTACCGGTATATTTAATAGCTTAAAAAATCATGTTCACGCTGTTGCGCAGTCAGATGTCTATGAAGTAAAATCGAAATGTTTGAAGCCTTATTTTAACAACACGTCAAATATAGGTTCTAACTGAGTGAGAGCTGATTATGGCTACTATGTACAGGGTGTTTCACTATTGTTGAAACAAAGCGGCAGCTTCTAAAACCTTTATCGATGACCTTATTCANTTTTCTCTTTCCAGATTGTCATAGGGAAATAGTTAACCTTTCTGTATATTAAACAAAAAATAGTCTAATGATGCCTTGGTCGATGGAGCAGAAGATCTTTT